>Ga0307374_10000358_pt1 | contig 87185 bp, 74 predicted proteins | sample OX3MG_FD_202532 | JGI IMG/M metagenome (GOLD analysis project Ga0307374, IMG submission 202532) | Soil microbial communities from Risofladan, Vaasa, Finland - OX-3 | ecosystem: Environmental > Terrestrial > Soil > Coastal area > Acid sulfate soil | place: Finland: Risofladan, Vaasa | collected... | reverse complement strand
CGCGGGCTGACCAAGCCGACGCGAGCTCTGTCTCGCGAATTACGGCTCAACGACTGCTGTTTTGCCGCCGCACCCAACGCGACGGCCGGCTCGAACTATGTCCGGAAACCGCGAAACTTGAACTAAGACCGAAACCCAAATGTCGAATCCCGACGCCGAACCGTTCATTGCCATCCGTGGTTTGACCAAATCCTATGGCACGCGGCAGGTGCTCGACGGCGTCACGCTTTCCGTCGGCGCGGGCGAGACGCTGGTGGTGCTTGGCCCCAGCGGCAGCGGCAAATCGACGCTCTTGCGGTGCATCAATGGCCTGGCCCACTGGGACGGCGGCCAGATACGTGTTGGTCCGCACGCGGTCGACGCCGACCAGCCGCGTGCCAACGGCAAGCTGACGTGGCCGCCCATTCGCCGCTTGGTGGGAATGGTATTTCAAGACTTTCAGCTTTTCCCGCATCTCACGGCGATGGAGAACGTCATCGAAGCCCCCGTCCACGTGCTCAAGCTGCCTCGAAGCGAGGCGAATGCCCGTGGAAAAATGCTTCTCGACCGCGTCGGCCTGGCGGACCGCGCCTTGGCTTATCCCGAGCAGCTTTCGGGCGGGCAGAAGCAACGGGTGGCGATTGCCCGTGCCTTGGCCATGCAGCCTCAAGGCTTGCTGTGCGATGAAATCACCAGCGCGCTCGATCCCGAGTTGAAGCACGAGGTGTTGACGGTGCTCGAAGGTCTGAAGCGCGACGGGCTGACGCTGGTGATGGTGACGCACGAAATGGGTTTTGCCCGTCGGGCGGCAGACCGGGTGGTGGTACTGGCCGATGGTCGCCTGATCGAGGAAGGCCCGCCCAGCCAGGTGCTTGACGCCCCGCGCCACGAGCGGACGAAACAGTTATTGGCCCAACAAATGCCGACCTAATCTGCACCACCGTATCATTTCGGAATTGAAAACGCGGCGCTGGCCGAGGCCCGGAAAGGTGTTCAAAGCGGCGAGCCACGCTACCGCGGGCGGCCGTGACGCCGGTTGCCTGTTATGCGCTCGCCGCTTTCCAGCACACGACACTTCGGCCCCCTAGGCGCTCGTAGGCCAGCCGGAAAAGGCGAATCGACTTGCGCACCGGACGTGGCTGCATGGGATCGTGATACCAAATCGACGCTTTGCTGACGCGAGTCGGAATAACCGTATGGATTCTTGCGTTTCGCAACGAATGCCGATCGCGCGCGGCGGGGGTCAACTCGAAGACGGCGCGATCGATGTATGCGATCGGCAGTTTTCCATCGGCCAATAATTGCCCTAGCTGATTGACATTCGGTTCCTGGATCTCCGCCGCCAGTCCGAATTGCCGCGCAAGTCGCTCAAGTTCGCCGATGTCCGTACCATCCACTTCCATGCGAGCCTCGTCCTCCAGATCGCGTTCCGCCACCACCGTGCCGCATGCAGCCAGCACCATGCGAAGGCAAGCCAACGCGCAAGTGTTACGGTTCTCCTGCTTGAAAAGTGGAAGCTTGATACTCATCCCACTGGCGCTTTCCTTCTGGATCGGCGGCGATTTGCCGCGCTCGCTCCTGCATTGTTTTCAGGTCGGTCAACTCCGTGATCCGCTCTCCGTCGACCGCGAGATCGCCCAAGTATCCCTCGAACCCCGTCGGATAACGAAGATTCACGGCCACAATCCAGCGACGGCAGCCGTCATCCGACTTCTCCTCCCGAATCCCGGCAACGGTCCACAGCATCGGGCGCTTCGCCTCGAACAACAAGTAGATTTGCGCTCTTTTGAGAATCGCCTCTTCTTCCAGGTCGACGGGCGGGATCTTTTTCCTGGCCGCCGTCTTCCGGGCCCTCGCTGGGACCGCTTTTTTGTGACTTTTCATGACAACACCTCCACCGGCTAGTTGACCACGTTCCGCAACGGCAGACCGACGAGTGCCCGGCGGCAGGCTTCGGCGCCCTTGATGCGCATGTCGAGCAGACCCTCCTCGCTGTAGAAAGCCGTGTGCGGGTTGAGGATCACGCGGTGATGGGCCGGATGATCGGGGTTTCGCCAGGCCACGATCAGCGGGTCGTGGTCGGCGGGCGGCTCGAAGGGCAACACGTCGAGCGCCGCGCCGGCCAGCTTGCCCGAAGCGACGGCGGCCGGAATGGCCGCGGTATCGACCACCGCGCCCCGCGACGTGTTCACCAGGTAAGAGCCGTCGGCCATCTTCTCCAGCGTTTCGGCGCGCATCAGGTGGCGGGTTTCGTCGGTCAGCGGACAGTGCAGGCTGACGACATGGGCCTGGGCCAGCAGCTCGTCGAGCGATTCGACGCGGCGGACGCCGAGCGACTTGTCGCGGCCGTCGGGCGCAAACGGATCGTAGTAAACGACGTCCATACCCAGCGCCTTTCCCCGCAGCGCCGCCGCCGATCCGATCCGCCCCAGGCCGACGATGCCCAATACGCGCCCGCGCAATCGCCGCAGCGGCGCCGCATGACGATAGCTCCAGTCGATCTTTCCCTGCCGCAACTGCGAGTTCAACAGCGAGATGCCGCGGGTCATCGACAACATCAGGCCGATCGCCGAATCGGCCACTTCCTCGGTGCCATAGTCGGGCACGTTCGCCACCGGAATCCCGCGCTGGCGGGCGAACTTCCAGTCGACGTTGTCGAAGCCCACGCCGCAGCGCACGATGAGCTTGCACCGCGTGAGCCGCTCGATCGACCGGGCGGTGAACTTCAAGCAGTGATAGATCATCACCGCGTCGGCGTCTTCGACGCGGCCGACGAGCTGCTCCTCGTGGTCGGCGCGGAGCACCTCGACGCGGGCCAACTCGCCCAAGACGCTTTGTTCCGTTTCGGGCGGATGGGTGAGGAAATCGGTGATGACGACTTTGTTCGGGCGGTTGGATGTGGTCATGGCGGCAACTACACCTTCCTCGCCAACATGCGATCGAGCGCGTCGGACGTTTGATAGACGAGCGCTTCGGGGTAATGCTCAAAGGGATGGAAATACTCGAAGGTCAGGTATCCGTCGTAGCCCACCTTGTCGAGCGCCTCGATCACGGCCGGCCAATTGGTGGTGCCGTCGAGCAGCGTGCGGAAGGTGCTCAAGTTGAACTCGTGCGTCCGCTTGTCCCACTCCTTGAAATGAATGTTCTTGATCCGCTCGCCCAGAATCGGAATCCAATGTTCGGGGAACTGATACTGCATGATGTTGCCCGTGTCGAAGTGGACCCGCACGTGTGGGCTTCGAAAGCTGTCGACAAACTCGACCATCTCCTGCGGGCTGAACAGAAAGGCGTTGGCGAAGATGTTTTCCAGGTTGAGCGTGACACCCGCTTTCTCGGCTTCGGGCACGAGCTGACGAATCGCCTCGCGTGCCCGGCGGTCGCAAACGTCGTTGGGCACCGGTTCGGTCCCTTCGACCCACGGAATGTAGACCGCGCCGGGCACGACCAACAAGTTATCGGTGCCCAAGCGTTCGGCCGCCGCGATCATCTGCCGGGCAAGCTGGAGTCCTTTCTTTCGCCGCTGGGCGTCGTTGGAGGTGAGCGAGTAAGGCCAATAGAGGAACGAGCAGACGCCGCTGATGGCGATGCCGGTCTTGTCGGCCAGGTGGCGGATGCGGTCGATTTCTTCGGGACCCGACTCGGCCGAGAATTCACCCTGCAAGGCAAAATTGATCTCGACTCCATCGAAGCCCGCGTCTTTGGCCAACTGGAAACAGTCGGCCAGCGTCATCTTCTGGGGGTAGGGGAAGGCCCAGAGATTGATCGACTTTTTCATCGCGTAGCGCTTGCCCGGCCTGTTGACGGGTTGGCTTTCGGCCTTGGCGTCGCGCTCTTCGCCCTGGGCCAGCCCTTGGGCCGCCAGAAACGCGCTGCCGAAGGCGGCCGTGTAGGCCAACAGCTCGCGGCGATCGAGCGGGCCGGCGCCGGAGGAAGACCGAAGTGGCTTGGTGGTTTGGTCGGCCATGGTGAGATGCTCCTGGAGGATTAGGCGTCGGGTTGCCGGCATCGGGCGTCAGGTTGCATGTGCGTTCAGCGCACCGCTGACGCGCGTCGCGCCGGACGCCTCATTCTGCAATGTCGGCCGGCTGCTGACAACCGTAGTGCCCGTCGCAAGCAGCGCCGCAACACGGACATCCGCCCTCATTTCCGCTCGTAGGTGCCGATCAGCACGCCTTCGGCCAGCAGGTGCCCTTTCATCGCATCGAGCAGTTCCTGCTTGGTCGCCTTGGCGTGGAGCGAAAGCGGCGCATCGAGCGCGTAGAGTCGGAAGTGGTAGTGGTGCGGGCCGTGGCCCTTCGGCGGCGCCGGACCACGATAGCCGACCGTGCGGCCCGTTTTCCAGGTGTTCATTCCCTGTCGGGCGCCGGCCGGCGCCTTCAACTCCGCGTCGGGCGGCACCGCTTCGGGCAAATGAGTCGCGTCCGCCGGAATCTTGTAGAGCACCCAGTGGACCCACGGCTCGGCGGTGGGAGCGTCCGGATCGTCGCAGATCAGGGCCAGCTCTTTCGTGCCTTCGGGCACCTTCTGCCAGCTCAGGGGAGGCGAAACATCTTGCCCGTCTTCGGTACACTTTTTGGGAATCGGCGCCCCTGCTTTGAATGCCTCGCTACTGACGGTGAGAGACATGCGTCCTCCTTTCTGCGGCGCGCCGTAGCACGCCAGCGCCATGCTGCCAACAACGAACATTGCCAATAAAACCGAGTTGTACCGTTTAGCTGTGGGCATCGTCAAACCTCGCTACAAAAGTTGTTCCAACTGTTCCACAAGATCGCCAAAGTGCGCCAGCGCCGTGTCGACCGGTCCGGGCTGCTCCATGTCAACCCCGGCGTCGCGCAACAGGTCGAGCGGGTCTTTCGAGCAACCGCCTTGCAGGAAGCGGAGATATTGCTCGACCTCGCGCTTTCCGCCCGAGGTCACCCGCTCGGCCAGCGCGATCGCCGCCGACATGCCCGTGGCATATTTGTAAACGTAAAACGCCCGGTAAAAGTGCGGGATGCGAAAACACTCCAGCGACAGCTCGTCGTCGAGAGCGAAATCCGGGCCAAAGTAAGCTTCCAGCAACTCGCGGTACAGTTGCTTGGCGCGATCGACGGTGAGCGGTTCGTGCTGCTCGACCAGCTCGTGCGTGATTTTCTCGAACTCGGCGAACATCGTCTGCCGCACGATCGTGGCGCGGATCGAGTCGATCTCGCGGTTGATGAGGTACGCCCGCTGGCGATCGTGTTTGGCCTCGGCCATCAAGTGCTTGCTCAAAAGCTGTTCGTTGAAGGTGCTCGCCACCTCGGCCACGAAGATGGTGTAGTTGTAGTAGTGATACGGCTGGTGCCGGGCGGAGTAAAACGAATGCATCGAGTGGCCGGCTTCGTGGGCCAGCGTGAACACGTGGTCGAGCACGTCGGGCTGATAGTTCATCAAGATATACGGATCGCCGTCGAAGGAGCCGGAACTGAAGGCGCCGCTCTGCTTGCCCTGGTTTTCGTAGCGATCGCACCACCGCCCCACGAGGCCGGCTTTCAGCACGCCGCGATAGTCGTCGCCCAGCGGCGCCAGCGACTCGATCACCGTGTGGCAGGCATGGTTCCAGGTGTGCCGCGTTTCCAGATCGCTGAGAATGGGTACATAAGTGTCGTAATGATGGATGTCGCGCAGCTTCATCTTGCGCCGCCGCAGCTCGTAGTAACGATACAGTGAGGGCAGGTGCTTGCGGACGGAGGCGATCAGATTGTCGTAGACCGCCGTCGGGACATTGTCGGGAAAGAGTGCCGCTTCCAGAGCGCTGGCGAAATTGCGGGCATGCGCGTGGAACACATCGCGTTGAATCGAGCCTTGCAGCGTGGCGGCCAGCGTGTTCTCGTGGGCCGAAAACTGCTGATAGTATTGTTTGAACGCTCGTTGCCGCACGCCGCGGTCGGGCGAGTGAAGCAGGGCCGAAAACGAAGCGTGGCTCAACTCGACCCGTTCGCCGCGCTCGTTTTCCACAAACCCGAATTTGAGGTCGGCGTTGTTCAACTGGCGAAACACCAGGCCGGCCGTGCCCGACACCTCGCTTTGCATGGCCAGCAGTTTCTCTTCGCGGTCGGAGAGCGTGTGCGGCCGGTCGCGCAGCAGTCGTTCCAGCAGCAGTCGATAGGTTACCAACTCTTTGGCCGCCAGAAACTTCTTGATCTTCGCGGGTGGGACCGCCAGAATCTCCGGGCGAATGTAACTGGCTTCTTGACCGGCACGGCTGGCCGCATTGCGGTAGCGACCGAGCATCCGCTGATAGGTGCTGTTCGAGGTGTCCTCGGCGCTCTTCAGGAAGGCATAGGTGCCGAGTCTCTCGCCCGCCCGGTCGAAATCGGAATCGAATTTCAGGCAGGCCGCCAGCGCCTTGGGCGATTCGCCCAGCTTGCCGCGATGTCGGGCAAATCCGGCAAGTTGCTTTTCCCATTTCGTGAAGGCCGCTTCCCAAGCGTCGTCGTCGGTGAACAGGCTGGAGAGATCCCAGGTGTCGGGTGTTTTGACCTGGCTGCGGCGAGGAAGCGATTTGACTTTAGGCATCAGGTAGGGTTCGGGGTTCGGGGTTCGGGGTTCAGGACTGGGGATTTTGAAAGCGTAGGGTGGGACCAGCGAGCTTGCGAGCGCCGGCCCACCGTGACGGACTAAGATGACAAATCGGTGATGGAAGCGAAAGGAGGCGGCCCAGCCCACAAACGTCATACCGCGTTGCACCACATGAGCAGGCGCAGGGCCAGATTTGCGTAGACCGCGGCCGCGGAGTCGTCGGCCATAATTCCCAACCCGTCGGGCAGCCGCTCAAACTGCCGAGCCGGAGGAGGCTTGGTGATGTCGAACAGGCGGTGCAGCACAAAGCCGGCTGCGGCAATTCTCCAGTTGTTCATGTCGATGAGGAAAAACACAATCGGCAGGCTGGCGATCTCGTCCAGCACAATCGAGCCGGGGTCCTTCAGCCCGCCCATATATCGAGCGGCCCGCGTACAAATCGGAATGCCGGCCAGGAAGATGACGACAATCGACGCGGCTTGAATGGCCGGCGAAAAGTGTTGCAGGCCCCACGTCAACGGAATTCCCCACACTGCTCCGACGGTGCCCGGAACGATGGGAAAAAACCCCGCGCCCAGACCCGTCGCGCAAACCATTGCCAGTCTGCCGATTGCCTTGGGCGAACGATCGAATGCCGTGTCATTTTCGTTTGGCGGAGCTGATTCAGTCATCACGTCGATCGTTCGCGGATGAGTCGGTTTATCCAAGGTTTTTCGCCAGCCTCCCCCGAAATTACCCGCCCCGTCCCTGTCGCGTGCGCTGCAGTACTCCCTTCGCCCATTCCTCCTTATCGGCACGCAACGGCGGCACCAGGGCGTCTGCCTGATAGTTCACTTCGCGGGCGTAGGGTCCCGCGTCGTAGCAGTGGTCAAGCACCGCTTGCAAATCGATGATCACGGCCGGATCACCCGGTAGCAAGGGAATGGCAATCTGGGGCAGCCGTTCGTCAAGCTGAATCGGATAAACGAAGTAGTCTTCGAGGTTGTCGAAGTGATGCACACAGACGTGGTAGTCGAAGGGGCCAACCTCCGCTAGGACGCATTGGCACGGCACGGCCGTGCTGTGCTCGCCGCCACGCAGGAGATCGATTTCGACCAGATGCACTTTGCTGCCCAATATCTCCCTCTGCTTGCGCAAGTAAAGCTCGCGGCCATGCTCGCCCGGCGTTTTGTTGGTCAGGCTCAGAATCTCGATGCTGGTGACCAGTCGCTTGTCGCTCCCCTGTCGAACATAGACCTCCAGGAAAGTTTCCCGGCGTTCATCATGCGGCACGCGCACCACCTTGGCCTTGACGGCGGCAATGGCCACGCCTCCTGACAAATGCTCGACGGGAGGGGATCCTCCTCGCGAGCGCTGCACCTGGACGTCCGGGCCGATGTAACGCTGTGACACTTCGATCCAGGTACGCCGGCCGATGACCGCGTAATAAGGCGACGGCAAGCCCACTTGGAGGACTTCGCTGAGGTGAGTATTTAGCCTATCGTGCAGGTCTGGGAAAATGTCCGGATGTTCCAGGAAGGGATCCATGCCCGGAAAAGGCGAAGACATTACTGTTCTCCTCTCAAATCAAACAGGCAGAGTCCGGGAATCGTTCGTTCTTCATTATATGCTGTCGCCGTCGACCGCCGCACTTTCGCATTCGATGCTCAGTTTATGCCAGAAAACGCCGAATTCGCCCACTGCGATAGTGACTTTTCCGGCCTGGCCGGTTATCCTTGTTGACGGGCGCCGTATAATCACGACAATAGTAGTAATGTTAGTCGGCTTTGTGCCGCACTGCCGCCGCCTACCCCCGTTTCGCCTGATCTGGCCCATTCATGTCTGACGACGCAAAGTTAAGCCCCGTCGAGGGTATCAAGGCCCAAAGCCACAACCTGCGCGGAGAAATTGCCGCCGAACTGACCGATGGCAACGACTTCTTCGGCAAGGAGAGCATTCAGCTTCTTAAGCACCACGGCACGTATCAGCAGGACGATCGCGACCATCGGGCACACAAGTCGGGCGGCAAGTCCGCCAAGGCGTTCATCTTCATGGTCCGCACTCGCGTGCCCGGCGGAAAGCTGACCAGCGACCAGCTTTTGGCCGAGATTGACCTGTGCGACGAGCTGGGCAACACCACCCTGCGCTGCACAAGCCGGCAGGGCCTGCAGTTGCACGGCATCGTCAAGGAAAACCTGCGGGAGGTCCTTGCCCGGATCAATCAGGTGCAGCTCACCACGCTGGCGGCCTGCGGCGATGTGGAACGCAACATCATGTGCTGCCCGGCCCCGCACCACTTCGATCCGGTACATGCCCAACTGCAAGACCTGGCCGACCGCCTGGCCGCGCATCTGGCGCCGCGCACGCGGGCCTACCACGAAATCTGGCTGAAGGACCAGGAAACCGGCGAAGAGGAGTTGGTGGCGGGCGGACCGAACGGCCACGAGATCGAGCCGATCTATGGGCCGACGTATCTGCCACGCAAGTTCAAAACGGCCATCGGGCTGCCGGGCGACAACTGCGTCGATCTCTATGCCAACGATCTGGCCCTGATGGCCATTTGCGAGAACTACCAGATCGTCGGCTACAACGTGCTGGTGGGCGGCGGAATGGGCGTCACGCCCAGCGCCAAGAAGACGTTTCCGGCACTGGCCAGGCGGATGGCCTTCGTCACGCCCGACCAGGTGGTCGACGTGGCGACGGAAGTCATCAAGGTGCAACGCGACTTCGGCAATCGGGCCGACCGCAAGATCGCCCGGCTGAAATACCTGATCGCCGACCACGGCCTGGCCTGGTTCAAGGCGAAGGTGGAGGAATACTATGGCCACAAGCTGCCCGACCCTCATCCCGACGACGTCTGCGGCTTCGACGACCACCTGGGCTGGCACGAGCAGGGCGACGGCCGCTGGTATTACGGCTTGAACGTGGAAAACGGCCGCATTCACGACACGGACGAGCTGCGCCTGAAGACCGCCCTGCGCGAAATCTGCGGCAAGCTTCGCCCAGGCATTCGCCTGACCGCCCATCAGAGCATTCTGTTCACCGATGTGGTCGGCGGAGACCGGCCGGCGCTGGAGGAGATTCTGCGGCACCACGGCGTGAAGCTTTCGCACGAGATTTCCAATGCCCGCCGCTGGTCGATGGCCTGCGTGGCCTGGCCGACGTGCGGTCTGTCGATTACCGAAGCCGAACGCGCCTTGCCCAGCGTCATCGACAAGGTCGAAGTCGAGCTGGCGCGGCTGGGCCTGTCCAGCGAGCGCTTTACGATCCGCATGACCGGCTGCCCGAACGGCTGCGCCCGGCCCTATAACTCCGATGTCGGACTAGTTGGCAAGACCGCCGGCAAGTACACGCTTTTCCTGGGCGGCCGTTTGCTGGGAGATCGGCTGAACTTCGTTTACAAGGATTTGGTACCGGAAGAAGAGATCGCCTCGACGCTCATCCCCGTGCTGGTCTATTTCAAGCAAGACCGCTTGCCGGGTGAAACGTTCGGCGATTTTTGCCATCGCAAGGGAGCCGACGATTTGCTGGCATGGACGACCAGTTTCGAAGCAGACACAGCCAGCACAAACGCCAGCGGCAACGGCCATGCGGCGGTTCTGGCCCCGGAGGCCGTGGCCAAGTGAGCTCGCAGCCCGCGCCGCGGCTTTCTCCCTGGATGACGCGGCTGCTGTGGTTTGTCGGCGGTTACAACCTGCTGGCCGGCGTGGGCATGTTTTGCTTCTACCACGAGGGCTTTAAGCTGCTCGGCGTGGAGAAGCCGCAACTTAACCTGCCGATTCAACTGGTCGGCATGCTGGTCGGGCTGTTCGGCGTCGGCTATTGGATGGTCGCGTCCAACCCCGTCGAGAACCGCAACCTTCTGCTGCTTGGCTTCTGGAGCAAAGCGTTGGGCAGCATGCTCGGCGTTTACTACGTCTGTGTCGGGAAGCTGCCGACCGTATTTCTGGCAATGCTGTTCTTTTCCGATATCGTGTATCTGCCGCCGTTTTACATGATTCTACGGCGGCTGGATTCGCATTGACGGCGGTGGCGGCCAATCGTACCATTCCCGCGCCTTCGCACCCTGCACTTCACCTCTGGTAGCAGAATTCGTGAGAATTCTGGGCGTAAACGCGACGACGGCCTGACTTCTCACGAAGTCAGCAACACCCCTCACCGCTCCGCAGAGATCGCTATGAACCGCCGCGTTGCCAAATGGGTAGCCGGTGCTCTGTTTGCCTTCGGCATGGGCCTGTTGGCCTGGGGCTATTGGGCTGCGCGGCGCGTCCCGCCGTTCTATGCCGCGGCGGCGGCGGTGCCGAGCGACAGCCATCGCGAGGCCGGCGAGCGTCTGCTGGAAAACGCGGCCGCCCTGGCCAGCAATGTCCAGAAAACCGGGCAGTGGCAAGCCATCTTCACCACCGGACAACTCAATGGCTGGCTGGCGACTCGGTTGGAAGAAACGTTCCCCGGACTCTTGCCCGATTATCTGGCCGATCCCAGGGTCACCGTCGGGCCCGACGGCGTGATGTTGGGTTGCCGTTATCTGAAAGGGAACGTCGAAACGGTCGTCTCGCTGAAGGCGGAGCTTTACGTCAACGAACCAAACGTCTTGAAGGTCCGGTTGAGCCATGCGCGGGCCGGCGCGTTTCCGCTCCCGTTGGGAAACATCCTGCAGGGCGTGACGCGGGCCGCCGCCGAGGCGAAGGTGCAGTTGAGCTGGCTGCAGGCCGGCGGAGACCCGGTGGCCGTCATTCGCCTGCATCCCTCGGACGACAAGGCGTTTTACCGATTGGAAAAGCTGGAACTCGGCGACAACGAGGTGTTTGTGGCCGGCTATACGGTGCCGCGCGACTCCGGCCCGTCGGAACCAGAAACTTCGCCCGACCGACCGCTGGCTGCCGCACCTTCCACAAAGGAAAAGCGCCAACGCTGACCGTCCGCGGCGGGCCGCTCCAGCCGGGCCGTTCCTCGCAGCCGCCGGCCGTGTAGTTCGACGACGACGCTCTCGCCCTCTGCCGGCAACGGCAGATAGTCTCCGGCGTCCCAACGCGTGACTGTTCCGCGCCCGCCGGACACTTCGCCTTCATAGTCGAGATAGGCGCGGCGATGGTCGGGCAACCGCTCGGCCAGGCAGGCCGCATCGGCCGACGGCTCCTCGGCCAGCGCCCAGGTTTGCAGTACGTCGGCCGCTTCGAGCATCAAGTCCCAGTGTAGGCCGCGGCCGGATTCCGGGGGAAGGTCATGTCGCAGGACAACGAAACGGGGCATGACTATCGTTCGATGAATTGTGTTGCCGACGATGAGGGGTGGTGGCTGGGGCAGAGCCTGGCCACGATCGCTATTCTAGTCAGGACAGACGACGAGGCCAGGCGATGCCCCGGTACGGCCCAGGTATGAGGTGGCTTCGCGAAAATCTATCGTGGCGGGCGAGTTCAACCTTCCTCTGGCCATCTAGGGCCGCAACTTGCGGGCATTCTTGACACCATCGAGGTCGCCGTCTGGCCGCCCCCGCCGCGAACGATTGGTGGAACAAATCCAGCGTCGGCATCAGCGGCACCGTCGTTCCGCCGCCCGAACCTCAATTGTCGGTTTCCGCCCTAGCCGGGTGCCAGTTTTTTTGGCAGTTCGGCGTTGTTATTGCCTACACGAAGGTGGCCATGATTACCCAACGCAGCAAGTACGTGCGCGCAACAAGGCCAGCGAGCAGAAGATGAGGGCCGACAATGAGGCGGCCATCGCCCGCGGAATCAGCGCTCTGGCCATCGGAACCGGGGCAGGTTTCTAAGGAGCGGACGATGAGTGTTTGTCCCTACTGCCAATACTCGCCCTTGGCGTGCCGGCTTAGGAAACAACTTGACTGGCGCGCTTGACCGGCGTATTCTCAAGACATGCAAACCGATGAACTTGTTCAACAGTTAATCGCGCTTCCCTTGCCTGACCGAGTCACGGTCGCGCAAGCGCTATGGGAAAGCATCGACGAGGGTTTGGCCACGGATGTGGCCGATGAACAACGGGACGCCATTCAGGCTGCTGTGCGGCGCGACGACGAATTGAGTTCGGGTTCGGTTGTCGGTCGATCGCATGAGGAAGTAATGCAGGCCGTGCGCCAGGCCCTTAAATGCGGGTAGTTTACCACCCCGACGCTGAGGCTGAATTAACCGAAGCGGCGCTCTACTACGACCAGCGAGTGCCTGGCTTGGGTGATTCCTTCCTTCGCGCGTTTGAGTCGGCGCTGGCCGAAATTGAAAAGCAACCCCAGTGGTGGCCGATCGTCGAAAGCGATCTACGTTACCGTTCTCTGCGGCGTTTTCCCTACGCGGTTTATTACCGAATCGTCGACGATGAATTGAGGATCCTCGTCGTTGAGCATCATAAACGTCACCCCGATTACTGGCGGTATCGACTGCGCGACGAACGTTAGCACGCCGGCGTGCCGGCGGCGCCAAAAGGCAAAACCGGCCCCGCCCATTGTCGAAAACTGACCGCCGCCGCAAAGGGAACCAAGATGCTAAAACTGGCCGCCGTCACGGTGGATGACGGACGCGAGCCCTTTGGACCCCGTCAGCCTTGTGGATTGGTGAACGAGGTTGACCGCCCGCCGCGGAGAAAACCAATGACTGCCCCCGTGCCACCCAATGCCCACTGGAATCGATGTCATTCATGGTTAACCAGCGCTTTCCCATGCACGTCACGCCGCTCGATCTGACCAGGCTCAAGGTCTTGCCGCTCCGCGAGCGGCGCAGCCTGACGACGGTCGACGAAATCTTGATCGATCCCGACGCCGCTCCGCGCCCCTGCCCGGAACGGGTTCCTCCGCTCGTTCGCCAGTGCGCCGAAAATATCCGCAGGGCGCGAGAACGCGGGGCGACCGTGATGCTCATCTACGGCGCCCATCTGCTTCGCAACGGGGCGGCCCAGATCATCGAACGCATGCTGGCCGACGATTGGCTGACGCACCTGGCGACCAACGGGGCCGGCACGATCCACGATTGGGAATATGCCTGGTTCGGCGCTTCGACCGAGAGCGTCGAAATGAACGTCGCCAGCGGCACCTTCGGCACCTGGCACGAGACGGCCACCAACATCCACCTGGCCCTCCTGGCCGGCGCGCTCGACGGCCTGGGCTACGGCCGGGCACTCGGCAAGTTCATCCTGGACGACGGCACCACGCTGCCGGCCAGCGACGACCTTGCCCGCTCGATCGCCGAAAAGCCACTCGATCGGCTCACGGCGGCCCGTGCCGATCTGCTACGGACGATGACCGAGCAACATTGGCCGGCGGGACGCATCGAAGTGAAGCACCGTTGGAAGCAGGCCTCGATGGTGGCTCAGGCGTATCGTCACGGCGTGCCGCTGACGGTGCATCCGGGCATCGGCTACGACATCATCTCGAATCACCCCGTCTTCAACGGCGCGGCGCTGGGCCGGGCGGCCGAGTGGGATTTCAAGCTCTTCGGCGGCTCGCTGGAGCGTCTCGAAGGCGGCGTGGTGCTGAACGTCGGCTCGGCGATCATGGGTCCGCAGGTGTTCGAGAAATCGCTGAGCTGCGTCAATAATCTGCGGCTGCAAGCGGGCCTGGACGTGGTCCGCGGCCACAACATCTACGTCGTCGACATTCAGGACGGCGGCGGCTGGGACTGGTCGCACGGCGAGCCGCCCAAGACGAATCCGGCCTATTACCTGCGGTTCTGCAAAAGCTTCGTGCGGATGGGCGGCGCGTTGAATTATGTGCAATGCGACAATGCGGCCTTCGTGCATCGGCTTTACCACGAACTGGCGCGGGGTAGCGATTGAGATCGCAGGCTGGGACTGGCCTATGCAAAATCGTCGATTTCGGCTGTGAAAAAGCAGCCGGAATTGGCGCGGAAGCTGTTCCACTCGCCACATCCAGGCTTGGGCTGCGCGCGCAAAGCGACACGCGTGTCGCGTCCGCGCCGCGCCGACAAGCAACGGGCCACGAATCAAAACGAGTCCCTCGTACATGAGAAGCGCCGCGCGCGGCGACTTTGTTCTGCGCCGTCTCAAAGGCCGGGACCAAATGAGGCCCTCGCGCAAAACAAAAGCGACACGCGCGTGTCGCTTTTGTTTTGCGCACCGTGTCCGCGTGACCAGGGCGCCCGCCGGTCAGTATCGCCATAAAGCGTTAAACTGCAAAGCTTTACAGATAACGTACAGGAAAGCTTCGCCGAACCCGTTCCCATTTTCACACTAACCCGAAGCGCAAGCGAGGTTTTGCCTCTTTTTCACGTTCCTCGCTGGCGCTTCGGGTTGGTGTACGGCACCTGCGTACCGGGTTAGGCGAAGCTTTACAGATAACGCACGCGGATTTCCTCGTCTCGGCAACGAGCGCGCGTCTCGCGGTGGGCGGCATCCGGCGGAACAAAAATGACATCGTTCTTCGGCGGGGCCAAGCCGAGATTCTGCGCAGGCCAGTCCCACACTACGAGGTTTCTCCCGAGCCTTATCTACCGACCGGCACTTCGTTGGAGATTTTTTGCCGCGTGCTGCCGACTTGCTCTTCGATAAAGCATGTCAGCGGGCCGTTCAGCTCCGTGCCGTCGGCGGCTTGCGCCTTGCCGGAAAGCTGCTGCCGTTGTTTGGCCCAGGTCGCGCCGGGAATCGGGAATTCGACTCTGCCCGACGGTCCGTTGATGATCCAGAAGTACGCGCCTGACGGATTGAGCCTGCCGCCATCGACGCGGCACTCGATGCTGAACGCGCCGCCCGCGCGCTGCTTGGCGTCCCAGAGGGTGACTTGGAGACCCGACGGCGCAGGTTCATTTGGCGCAGCCTCGACGGTGCTTGCCGCGTTGGGCGAAGAGCCGGCACCGTTGCCTGCCGCCGACGGATGCGAGCCGAGCCATCGATAAGCGACGATCCCCAGCGCCACGAGGACCACCGTGCCGGGCAGCAACACCAAGAACACAACATAGAGCAATCCGCTTTTCGATTCACCCTTCTTCGACGCTGCGACCGGCTGCAAACGGCGCGGGCGGCCACGTACCTCTGCTGCTTGATACGCCGCTGGCGCAACCTCCGCCTCAGCATAGGGTCCGCCGGCCGCGAACAGTTCGTCTGCATCGAGCGGCGTGGCCAGCGGCGCTCCGGGATGAACGACCTCCGCCTCCATCACGGGTTCCGCCTCATCCGCCTCGACGGGATCCGCCCAGGGAGTGGCGGGACGCGCCGGCTCCCTCACCCCGCGCGTGGGAATCGGAATCACTTCGCCCGATGAATCACTCGGCCTTCGTGTGCGCGACGTCGGCTGGGCGGGCCGGAGCCGCCGAGTGCCGGGCTGAGTTGCCGGCGCTGGCGGGCGTTCGACGGACGGCCGCCGCGGAATGGCTGACACCGCAGCCTCGATCGAAGCGGGCGGAACAAGGAACTTGTGTCCGCAGGCGCAGATCACGGCCTTGCCCACCTGCCGCTTTTCTCGCGTGTACGCGGCTTTGCACTTCGGGCACTCGAAAGAGTCACTCATAGCTACTGCTCTGTCAGCCGTCCATTGATCGAAGGCGCAAACCTTCGTAGGGTGGGACCAGCGAGCTTGCGAGCGCCGGCCCACCGTGAAAACGACGCCGGTATCGGTGGGCCGGCGCTCGCAAGCTCGCTGGTCCCACCCTACCGCTGCATCCATCCGTGGACCAATCACCTATTGCTGGCCGCTGTCAGACTCCGTCACATCGTGAATGCGGTCGACTTCCAGGGGACCGAGCGTCTGCCGGATGCCGCTGGGCCAGCGGATTTCGACCCGCTCGAGCCGCTCGGCGTCGCCCAGGCCGAAGTGCAGCGTCTTGGACGATTGCGAGAGATAGCCGCCCGCGCACTGCACCTGCCGCACCAGAGTCTGTTTGCCGAGTTGCAAGCGGACCACCGCCCCGATCGCATCGCGGTTGCTTCGCACGCCGCGCAGCCGGAAGGACACGTAGTGCCGATCGGGAAAGTGATTCTGAAAGTAATACGGGCGGTCGTTGAAGTTGTTGACCACCAAGTCAAGCCGGCCGTCACCGTTGAAATCGGCCGTGGCCGCGCAACGAGAGCTGCGCGGCGCCTCGCGGTCCCGCACGCGATCGGGCAACAGCGTGCCCTCGCGGGGCGGCTCGATTCCCTCCTCGGCCGCACGGTCGCGGAAGGTTCCGTCACCATTGTTCATCATCAGATAGTTGGGCCAATAGAAGAAGGGATAGCCCATGCCCGAGGGAACGAAGGTATCTTCGTAACCGTCGTTGTCGAAATCGCCGACGGCGATGCCCCAGGGCCAGAACGTTTCCAGGCCCGCGGCGTCGGATACTTCGGCGAACTTGCCCCCGCCGTCGTTGCGGAACAGCGTGTTGCCGTAGATGATGTTGTCAAAATCGAAGCCCAATTGCTCGCGGAAACGCCTTTCCAGCGTGCGCATATAGGCCCGTTGCGGGGTTTCGGGTGCCTTGTCCGGTCCCTTGATGCTGCGAAACTTCGTTTTTGGTTGCACCAGACGCACGTCGTCGAAACCGATCCACATGTCGGAGTGCATGTCGGTGATGAACAGATCGAGGCGGCCGTCGTTGTTGAAATCGAAGGCCTTGGAGCCGATGCCGCCCATCGACGTTTTTCCCAGCGTCTCGCCGGTCACGTCTTCGAAGTGTCCCTGGCCGTCGTTGCGGTAGAGTTGGCTCGTGCCGAACATGTTCGTGACCAGCAGATCGATGTCACCATCTTCGTCAAAATCGAACACGGCCACGTCTCCGCTCCACCCCTTGCCGGACAGGCCGGCTTCGCCGGTGACGTCGGTGAAAGTGCCGTCGCGGTTGTTGCGAAACAGGACATTGAATTCGCGATCTCCGAGATTGAACACGTGCTTCCAGATAAAGCCGGCCCCCGGATAATATCGGCCCACCTCGTCGTACTCATCGGTGGTCCAACGCGCGGTGTTGGTCACGAACAAGTCCAAGTAGCCGTCATTGTCGTAGTCGAAGAAAGCCGGGGTTTGTGAATGGGCCACCAGCGCCACGCCCGCCAGCTCGGTCGCATCGGAGAAACGCCCGCCTCCCTCGTTTTTGAACAGGACGTTGCCGCCGCGCGTGCTCGTGACGTACAAGTCCTGGTCGCCGTCGTTATCGTAATCGGCGAACGCGGCACCGACGCACATCCGGTCGGTGAGAGCCAACGGGCCGGCCGCGGAGGTGGCCTTGGAGAACGTGCCGTCGCCGCGATTGCGGTACAAACCGTTGTCGCCAAATTGCTTGAGAAACAAAACATCGTCGTTGCCGTCGCCGTCGTAATCGGCGACCGCCACGCCGCAACCGTGGTCGTACAAATTGACCTTGAATTGCTCGGCCGATTGCTGCCGCATGCGGAAATCGATGCCGCTTTTGGGCAGAACGTCGCGAAAACCGGGCTTTCGCGCAGGACGCGCAGGCAGCGGATGGCCAACGCCTTCAACCTGCTCCGCGGCCGGAGAGGACCGATCGCCTTGGCCGACGCCAAAGGAAATGAGCGCGGCGATGAGCAACGCCGCAGGCACCAAAAGCAGGAGTCCAACGACGACAAGAGAGGGTCTTTGATTCATCCTGGCTGGCCGGAGGGAGTGGAGATGGACAGACAAACGGGCTTCCGACGGGCAAAAAAATCCGCCGGCCGCGGCACCATGTATTTTACTCCACCGGACCGCTTCCTCCAAGCGAAGGACCGCTCCGAGCGACAACGGCGATCAACCCTTTCGGAGCGCGATGCGTTACCCGCCGCTTGCCGGGCGGCGCCCCGCTTGCCAGCGGCGAAGAAGTTGCTCGTTCCACCTCAGCGTATCGGCCCAGGCCCGGTCGTAAAGGTTGGCGTTCCGCCCGCGCAGCGGCACCGCCGAAAGCCAGATGTCGGGCTTGATTTCCGCCAGTCGCTCCAGCGAGCTGGCCAGCAATCGCGCGTCCCAACCAAACGGCGGGCCTTGACGTTCGAGCCGGGCGACCGCGATCGCATCCGTATCGAACGGCGCCGGACCGCTAACCAGCACCAGCGCCTCGCCCTGGCGAAATGAGTAGGCCGCCTGCGGCGTGCCGAGACCCTCCAGCGGCCAGGCACGCAGGTTGTTCCAACCGAGGGCGGGCAACTCCTCGGCGGCAACGACGGCGGCGCGTTCCGGGCAAAACGCCGCCACCGCTTCAAGGCAGCCCGCCGGAGCGACCACGCGGCAGCCGGTGCCCTCGACCATTTCCTTCAGCCCGGCCAAGTTCCCCGTGTCGCACGACGTAAGCACGACCGCCGCAACGGCGGGCGCGGGGATCCCCAACGTTTGCCAAGCGGACGCCAGTCGTCGAGATGCGCCCTCGCCGCACGCGCCGTCGAACAGCAGTGCGCGCCCGTTCTCCACCAGCGCATACGCGGCCCGACCGTCGAAATCGCCCAAGTAGTAGAGGCCGTCGAGGACCGCCTTGGGCCTGCCGTCCAAAAAATCCGCTCCATCCCGCGCATAGCGCTGGCAGACGAGTCGCAGCTCGTCGATGCCGCGATCGACGAGCGATTTCCATTCCGCCGCCGTGAGCCGCGGGTCGGGAGCGGCCAGGTCCGAGTCAGGGTGGCCGGGCAGAACCAGGTCGGGGGCAGGCAACTGCCGCAGCGTCTCGAACGAGCGGAGATAACGTTGGGCGTCACCGCCATAGCGGGGGGGCAAACGCGCCGAGTAGGTCCCCAAGGCAACCGTGAGCGTCGAAATGGTGTCGCCCGTGAAGAGCATCCGCTGCCCGTCCGCCTGAAGCAGAAAACAGCAACTCCCCGGCGTATGCCCCGGCGTGGCCAAGACGGTGAACCGCGCCTGGCCCAATTCGAGCACTTGGCCGTCGGCCAATTCGCCGTCGACGACGGTGGGATGCAGGGCTTCGCCCTCGATATCAAACTTGGAAAAAATGGCCTCCCACGGCCCTCCGCGGCGCAACGTGCCGGCGTCGTCGCGGCCGATGTAGATCTTGGCTCCCGTCAGGTCGCGCAGTCGTTGAGCGCCCATCGTGTGGTCGCCGTGCGCGTGCGTGAGCAAGATCATTTTCAGCCGGCCAAGATCGAGGTCCAGTTTTGCCAGTCCGGCCAGCAGCCGGTCATGGGCCGACTCCAGCCCGCTGTCGATCATGGCCAGGCCGGCCGACGTCTCCACGACATAGACGGCCGAAGGCCGCATGTCGCCCAAGATATAGATGCCCTCGGCGATTTTGGCCGGCCCCCGCGCCAAGCACTCGGCGATCGGCTGGGGAGCCGGCTGCGGGCGGTCCGCCGCGGGCGCGGCGGAAAAACCTGGCGCGAACTGCCGCCATAGGACCAGCGCGACGATTCCCAGGAGGGTCGTCCCGATCACCGGCAGGCCGATGATCATCGCACCGAAATGCCACCGTTTCTCATTGACCATATCGCTTGCCTGGCGCTGCCTGCCAGTGCCGCAGCAGGTGGTAGTTCATCGTGAGCGTGTCCGTCCAATCGCGATCATAGAGATTGGCGTTGCGTCCGCGCCAGGGGACCGCGGAAAGCCAAACATCGGGCATGACGCTCTTCAGTCGCGAAAGCGACTCGGCCAGCAATCGCGCGTCCCAGCCGGTCGGCGGCCCTTGTTGACTGCGCTTGACGAATTCGTCGAAATCCGCATCGATCGGCACGCTTCCGCTGACCAAAGCGACCGTCTCGCCCCGGCAAAAATGGTAGGCGGCCTGGGGCCCGCCGGCGCCGGCAACCGGCAGGGAATGCACCTCTTCCCAACCCAGCGCCGACAGTTCTTCGCTGGAAACAACGTTGGCGCCTTCGCAAAACCGGGCCACCGCTTCCAGGCCCTCCGGCGGAGCGACCACTCGGCAGCCGGCGCCTTCGACCACTGATTTCAGGCCCGTCAAGTTCTCCGCTTCACATGAGGTCAGGACCACCGCCGAGATGGCGGGCGCGGCCAGGCCCAGGGCTTGCCAGGCCGCCGCGAGCCGTCGAGCGGCATCTTGCCCGCGCACGCCGTTAAACACCAGCGCCTGCCCGCCCGAAAGCACGGCATAGGCTGCCTGGCCTTCGAAATCGCCCAAATAATACAGCTCATCGAGAATCTGCTTCGCGCCGCCGTCCAAGAAATCAGCACCGTCCCGCGCGTATCGTTGGCGGATAAGCCGTAGCTCATCGACGCCGCGCTGGAGCAGCGCGTTCCATTGCGCCGCGCTGAGCCGCGGGTCGGCGGGCGCCGGTTCGTAGCCGGGATGGCCCGGCAGAACCAGATCGGGCGCCGGCAACCGCCGCAGCTTCTCGAACGAGCGAAGATAACGGTTGACTTCGCCACGATATCGGGGAGCCAACTTCGTTGCGTAAGTCCCCGTGTCCGCGCTGAGCGTCATGATCGTATCACCCGCGAAGAGCGCCCGTTGCCCCTCGACTTCCAGCAAAAAACAACAGCTCCCCGGCGTATGGCCGGGAGTGGCCACGACGGTAAACCGCGCCTGGCCCAGTTCCAGCACCTGCCGATCGGCAAGCTCGCCGTCGACGGTGGTGGGGTGAAGGGCTTCTCGCTCCATATCGAACTTGGAAAAAATGGCCTCCCAAGGCGCACCGCGACGCAACGGCCCCGCGTCCTCGCGGCCGATGTAGATTTTGGCGCCCGTCTCGTCGCGCAGCCGTTGAGCGCCCAGGGCGTGGTCGCCGTGCGAATGCGTGAGCAGAATCATTTTAAGCCGGCCGATGTCAAGACCCAGTGTCGACATTCCGGCCAGCAGCGTATCGTGGGCCGACTCCAGGCCGGCGTCGATTATCGCCAAGCCGTCCGACGTTTCGACGACATAGACGACCGAGGGCCACATATCGCCCAAGAGGTACACGCACTGGGCGATTCTCACCGGCGTCGGCGCCAGTGGCCGGGCGGTTCCCGCCAGTTTCGGCACGTTGCGTTTCGCAATGGGCAGGGGCGAGGCGCCTGCTGTGCCCAGACGCCACAGGCCCACCCCAATCGCCACGAGCGTCGCCCCGAACGCCAGCAGACCGATGACCATGGCGCCTGAACGCCACCGTTGCTGACTCGGTAGGTCGCTTGTCTGGTGCATTGTTTTGGCTGATCGTAGAGGGTGACGTTTCGCGCCGTGGGCGCGCCGGCTACGGAGCCGGTTGTTATGCCCGCGCCGGCAAGGCGCTACTCTTCGGCGGCGCCCTCCGGCTCGATGACTTCGTGCAAGCGATCGACGGCCGGGGAGATCAGCACTTGCCGCATCCCGCTGGGCCAGTGGATTTCCACACGGTCGATCGACGTGACGTCGCCTAGGCCGAAGTGCAAGGTTTTCGACGGTTGCGAAAGATAACCTCCCGTGCATTCCACCTGCCGGACCATCACTCCGCCGCGGTAGTGGAGTTTGGCCAGCGCGCCGATGGCGTCGCGGTTGCTCCTCGTCCCTCGCAATCGAATGGCGGCATAATGGCGCCGAGGGAACTGGTTCTTGAAATAGTAGGGAACGCCGTTGAAGTTGTTGACCATGAGATCGACCCGACCGTCGCCGTCGAAGTCGGCCGTCGCGGCGCAGCGGGAGCTGCGCGCGGCTTGGCGGGCAAAGATGAGTTCGCTCAAGAATTGCCCCTCGCGAGGCGGCTCAACGCCTTCTTCCGCCGCTCGGTCCACAAACGTGCCGTTGCCGTTATTGAGCAGCAGACTGCAAGGGTAGTAAAAGTAGGGATAGCCCATGCCCGAGGGAAGGTAGACGTCTTGGTCGCCGTCGTTGTCAAAGTCGCCGGCGGCGATGCCCCAGGGCCAGAAAGTCTCCACGCCCGCCGCGTCGGAAACCTCCCTGAAACGTCCCGCGCCCTCGTTGCAAAACAGGCTGTTGCCAAACAGCACGAGATCGTAATTGAGATGCAAACGCTCCATCGACATCGCTTCCTGCTCAACTTTCTCGGGATGAAGATCGACCCTCGGCCCGTTGAGGTATCGATACTTCTTCTGCGGTTCGACCAGATCGGGTTCGTCTTGCAGAATCCACATGTCCGAATGCATGTCGGTGATGAACAGGTCGAGGCGGCCGTCGTTATTGTAATCGAACGCCTTGGCGCCGATGGCGCCCATCGACGTGCGGCGGAGCGTCTCGCGAGTCACGTCGTCGAAGTGGCCCCGCCCGTCATTGCGGTAGAGTTGGCTGACGCCGAACATGTTGGTGACCAGCACATCGAGGTCGCCGTCTTCGTCGAAATCGAACGCCGCGACATCGCCGCTCCAGCCCTTGCCCGATAGCCCCGCCGCGGCCGTCGCGTCGCTGAAGGTGCCGTCCCGGTTGTTGCGAAACAGCATGTTCGACTCGCGGTCTTGGACATTATAGACGTGTTGCCACAGGTCGCTCGGGCCCCGAAAGTAGCGGGCCTGGGCGTCAAATTCGTCCATCGTCCAGCGCGCGGTATTGGTCACAAACAGGTCGAGATAACCGTCGTTGTCGTAGTCGAAGAAGGCGGGCGTTTGCGAATGGGCAACCAACGAAACGCCGGCCGGCCCGGTTACGTCGCGAAAGCGGCCGGCGCCGTCGTTTTCGAACAAGACGTTGCCTCCGCGAGTGCTCGTGACGTAAAGATCCTGATCTCCGTCGTTGTCGTAATCGCCGAAGGCGGCGCCGACGCAGATGCGATCGTCCAGCGCCAGCGGCCACGCTTCGTCCGTGACGTTGTCGAACGTTCCGTCGCCGCGGTTGCGGTACAGGCCGTTGGCGCCGAGTTGGTTCAGGAAGAGAACGTCGTCGGCGCCGTCCCCATCGTAATCGCCCACCACCACGCCACAGCCGTGGTCGTAGAGGTTGACTCGGAACTCCCCGCCCTGCTCTTGCGGCAAAAACGACATGCGAAAGTCGATGCCGTTCTGCGAGGCGACGTCACGAAATCCGGATATGCGCTGCGGTTCGCGTGCGAGAACCAGCCAAACCGCCGTCATGCCGGCGAAAGCGATGAACGCCACCGAAAGAATGTTGACCCCTTTCGAAGGTCTGCGGCCCAACCGTCCCATCGTCTGCTCCCCAGAGTCTCATTTGCGGAAGTTCTCGCGACAGGCGAAGCTTCTCGTTGGTTTAAGGGACCGGTTTTGTCCTTCATGTTACAGGCAGTCCTATTACAATCTGGTTAGAATTTAGCGGAGCCCCGGCTCGATTGCGAAACGGGATTCTCTCTTCCTCATTCCGCTGATTGATTATAGATTGCGACACTGGAACGAGAAAGGGTCAGGCGAAACACCCGAAACACCGACGACGCCATGCAAGTCTTCCTGCGGGGTCGTAGCGCGATCGCGAACCTCCTGCTCCGGAAGCCGCACTACGGAACGCTGACGCTGGCGGAGAACGCCCCGCGGCCTTCGGCACTCCGAGATTTCCCGGCCGCCAGGGGGAGACCCCGCTTGGGCTTCTTGCGAAGTCGGAGATCCTCAACCTCACCCGTCAATTCGAAGTCGAACACCTGTGGTTCGTCGCGGCGCTCGACGTAGGCTGTGAAGCCCGACGTGGCGGGATCGAGGTACTTCCGGGGCAGCAAGGGGATGCCCCTCTGAAGACGCCCAATCTTGGTCATCGACTCCTGATCCTGAGCGATCACATAGCGCTGCGGAAAGCCGAGGACGGGGATATAATCGAGCGGCCAGTCTTCCGGAACGCCATCGGGCCAGAGGTCCCACACCGCCTGTTCGCGAATGTAGCGCTTCACGTCGCCGCCCGCGGAGGCCAGGGCGGCCATCTTTTTGTTCACAGTTGTTCCGTCGTATTCGTGGTACTTTTCCATGTAAACCGAGTACTCACGGTCCGGCACGGCGCCGCGGGGCATGTCGCTGCTGGAAAAGAAGGTGGTCAAGTGGTAACGGCCATCGGCGTCGGTCAGTCCGTGGGCGGTCTGGTCGTCGATAAGCTTGTTCAGAAAGACAACCAGCGCCCCTTCCACCGGCTGGCCGTTGTGCGTGACACGTCCGACGACCTCCACCGTGCGCGGCGGCGGCGAACAGCCCCAGGCCAGGCAGAGAACCGGCAGCAGCGAGGCGGCCCAGCGGCGGCGAAACGTGGCTTGAGACATACTTGCCCTCAGTGGTCCGTTGTCAGGTTTGCGTCGTCAACGATCAGGCCGGTGACCGAGGAGGAACCGGGCGCCGCAGTGCCGGGCGCCGCAGTGCCGGGCGCCGCAGTGCCGGGCGCCGCAGTGCCGGGCGCCGCAGTGCCGGGCGCCGCAGTGCCGGGCGCCGCAGTGGAAGTCGCCCGCTCCGCCGCGCCTTCTTCAGGGCCCCGTCGATCTTGCCCCAACTCGGCGCGATGCATCTTGGCCAGGTCCTCGCGGCCGAGCTCTTCGTAATACTTGACCAGCGCCTGGTGAGCGCCTGGGTGCAAGGGATTCCAGCGCAGCGCCGACAGCATCATGGCGGCCGAAGCCTTGGGGTAGCCCGATTTTTGCAACACTTCGCCGAGTTCATAGCGCAATTCCGCGTCTTGCGGACGAGTCACCAAATCCAGCTCCAACTCCGACTGCCGCTGTGCGAGCTGCTCCAACTCATGCGCGCGTTCGGTCGAACGCTTCGCTTCTTTTTTTCGACCTGTCTTTGCCAGGCACACGCCGAGCCGATAGTGCAACTGCGAGTTATGGTCGTCCAAGGCGACCGCCTCGGCAAGCAGCTTGACGGCCAGCGGCAAGTCTTGCTGTTGCTCGGCGAACTCGGCCAGGGCCGATAAGGCGGCTGCCCTCTGCGGCGGAGGCAGCCGGTTCGCTTCGAGCATTTCCGTTAAAACCTGCTTTGCTTCGTCCAACCTCCCCTCATGCTTCAGACACGCGGCGATGCCGGACATGGCCGCCGGATCGGCGGACCACTGCTGGTGACAAAAGCGAAAGTGCTCCAGCGCGTGTTTGCTGTCGTGCTTCGCCTGCAGCACGTGGCCCAGGCCCAGATGCGCGGCATAGTTTGCCGGTTCGATTTCCAGCACCGTTTGGTATTCTTCCTCTTGTTTGAGGGCTTGTTGGGTGAGCTCGAAAATCTCCGCGCGCAGCAACCTGGGATAGGCGAGTTGGGGCTGCCAACGGACCCAATAATCGAGCACCAGCATCGCGTCGCTCATGCGATATTCCGCCAAGTAGCCCAGCGTGAGCGACGTGTAGATTTGCCGCGCCGTATCATCGGGCAACGGACGCAGCAGCATTTTTCGCAGCTCCAATTCGGCCTCGCGGTCGCCGGCCTGAAACGCCAGCAGCGTCAATTGGAAGCGGACCTCCTTCTTGGGCCAGCCCAACTTCATCGCCTGTTCCAGGTGGGTGCGCACCTCGTCGATGTGCCCCGCCTCACGATTGGCCACCCCCAACAGGAACTGCACTTCGGCCGAGTCGGGGCGGAGCGCTGCGGCGTCGTTCAACTCGAACACCGCGTTGTCGGCCAGCAGCGCCGCCAGCGCATAGCGCGCCGTCCGCAGGTGCGAGAAAAACCGCCAACTCCGCCAGGCCCAGGGACCGGCGGCACAAGCCAGCAGCAGGCAACCTACCACGAACCAGCGCCGCCGCCGCGGCGCTGAACTCTTGACCTCAGCCTTGAAACTGTGCATTCGCCCGCTATTCCTTGGTCAAAGGAAAGTCGAATGCCTGGGGGCCGCCGTCCTTCACTTCCGCCGTCAGTCCCGACTCCGCCGGGTTGGCGTACTTCGCGGGAAGCAGCGCCTTCGGGGCCGCTGCCTTGGCCGCCTCGGACGCGTCGTTGCTACCCCCCGACTCACTCGCGTGTGCGTAGCTGACCTTCTCCCGGTCCTCGTCCGAAAGCTCCGTCTTGTGAGTCGGGTCCATCTTCTGGATCATGGCCAGCGGTCCGGACGAATCATCGCTCTTGGTCACGATCACGCTGTATTTGCCGGGCACGACGCCCTCGTACATCTTGGTGGGGGTCTCCATAGTGGTCAACTTGCAAACACCCTGCGCGTCGGTGGTGCCGAAGGCGGTGTGCTTTGTCTCCGTCTGCGCCGCTGCAGCCTCAAATAAAAACGACACAGTGGCGCCCTCCAACGGCGCGCCCTCGAAGGTCACTTTCGCCGTGACGGGGACCGTTTTCACCTTGCTGCCCTCTGTGCAGCCTGCCGCCGCGGCCATCAGCGTCGCGGCGGTCACGAACGAAAGAAGACGAGTTGTCATAAATCACCAGTCTAGGAAAAGCCAATTGTATGAAACGCCAGGTCTATGAAACCGCCTGAAAGCGGCTCAATTCGTTGCGCCGCCAAAATCGCCCGCGCTGATCATGTTGCCGTCCCGGCGGTCGCCCAAGCGTTGGTAGGTGTCGTAGTTCATGTTTTCATAGAGAAAGTGGACGGAGCCGTCTAGCATCACCACCTGGCCGCCGCCCGGATGCTTTGATTTCAGTCCGCCCGTCCCGGTCCAATTTGAGCCGCTGATCCAAGTGATATCGCCGATATTGGTTAAATATCCCAGGTTCACCATTTGCAAATAGCCGGGTTCATTGATGCAGGTCGGCAAATTGATGGGCGCCGTTGTGGCGAACCCCATCCCACCGCTGTTGGCGCCCATCCATCCGTCGACCTTAATTTGAGCCGCTTCGCAGTAGGGCCGTGTTTCGCCAAAGCCGATGGTGCTGGTGGTGCCGTCGCTGACGTCCTGAAAGCGGGCCGCCCATTGCACGCAGGCAAACGGACCCGAAATCCAACGGTCGTCGCCCGCATTGTGATACCAGCCGTTCCGCTCGATACCGGTGCCGAACCAGGCCCCCAGGGGCACACTTTGCGCCTGCCAACCCCCCATACTGGTTGCAAGCGGATAGGGGGTCGGCCCGACGAGCGGCGTGATCGGGCTATTGCCTCGGGCCGACGCGCCGAGGTTGGCCTGATAACTTTGATACTTGCGGTTGCCGGCAGTGCCGTTCGTCGGTCCCCACGAGACTCCGATGTTTTGCTCAAAGGTGCTATCGCTCGGGCAAACAAGGGATGGCAACTGCGTTACCGAAAGGCGAAGAGGTACGCCGGCCGTCTGGTCGGTTGGATCGCCCGTGCCGTACTTGGGCGGATTAAACGGCTGATCGGCAACGTCGGGCGGAAGGCCCGTCCCGTTAGACACGGAATAGTTGGCGGCATTGCCGGGGTTGTTGATGTTCATCCGCATTTGACTATACAGGACTTGCTGCTCCAGGTAGGGCAACATGGTGGTGATGTGGGTGCCGCGCGCCGGCAAATTGTCTTGCGCTTTGCCGCTGTTGCTATTGCCGCTCCAATCGCCGAAGCCATAGGGCAAGCGGTTCCAGACATCGTGATAGTTCTGGAAGGCGAGGCCGAGCTGCTTCAGGTTGTTCGTGCAAGTGGTTCGGCGGGCGGCCTCGCGCGCGGCCTGAATGGCGGGCAACAACAAGGCGATCAAGATGCCGATGATGGCGATGACGACCAGCAACTCCACGAGCGTGAAGGCCAGTCTGGCTGGACGTTGCGGGTGAGACATGAATACGACTCCTTAAAGAGAAGAATAAAAAAAGCTTACAAGCTCTCGGCACGCCTGGCGCCGATGCGGTGGCTGCCTCTGTTCCCAATACGCCCCTTAGTATAGATCGGCGTTTCTTGAAGTCAAGCTCCCCATGTTATTTCTCCGCCCGTTTTTTTCTGCCCGCCCAGGCCCCCCGTACGGCGGAGAGGAGCTATATTTCACGCGGCCGAGAATGAGACGTTTTGCCGCGAGGAAAAGCGGTGGCTGGGGCAGAGCTTGGCCAGATCGTTAAGGCAAAACATCGTCAACCCATGCAAAAGGCCAAGTTTTCACCGGCCCAGGAGCAACCCGCCGAAACCCGCGGCCTCCCTCTTGAGTTCGCCCCCCGCGCGCGCTAGGATAGACTTTGCGCGGCCGATAACGAGGCGTTACATCCGCGAAAAGACGTCGTGGCTGGGGCAGAGCCTACGCGATGCCCCGGTGAGCCATGACCGGGGCATCGCTTAGGCTCTGCCCCAGCCACCGCCAAAGCGACGTCCATCACGGTGGGCCGGCGCTCGCAAGCTCGCTTGCCCCACCCTACGACGGCGGTACAAAACTGGGATATAACCTACTCGCGAACGACAACCGACGACGACTTGTGTTGAGCCGAAAGTTTCTGTCCCCCGCTTGTTTATCGGTTCTCGGCCTGGTCTGGCTGAGCTACTTGGCGGGCGCCGTGGTGATGTTTTTTCAGCTTCCGACTTCCGGGTTCGTGGCCCGGGCGCTGATCGGCGCCAGCGCTTGGCACGAGGGCGGCCGAGCGCCGCCGCCGCCGCCCGTGACCGGAGCCGGCCCGGTCGCCCGAGCGTCGATCGACCGACCGGCGGAGACCTACGACGGATTCACGCTTTACGCCTGTCTCGGTTCCAAGCAGACCAGCACTCAGGCCATGCTGATCGATATGCGAGGCGAAGTCGTCCACCGCTGGGCGGTGCCCTTCAGCCGCGTTTGGCCCAGCCCGACGCATCTCAACACCCGTGTGCCCGATTTGCTGTTTTGCTTTTACGCCTGCCACCTCTACCCCAATGGCGACTTGCTGGTGGTGTTTCACGGCAGGCACTCGCCGATCGGCTGCGGCCTGGCCAAGTTGGACAAAGATTCGAACGTCTTGTGGTCCTACGCCGGCCCCACCCATCACGACGTGGAAGTCGCCGACGACGGCACCATTTATGCCATCGAACAAAAGTCTGTGTACGACCTGCCGAAGGGGCTGGAAAGGATTGCCACCCCTTGCGACGTCGACGACCTGGTGGTGCTCTCGCCCGAGGGAAAGCCGTTGCGAGAGCCAATCTCGGTGCTGGAGGCGTTCCTGGACACGCCCTATGCCGATCTTCTGGAGTCGGTGCAATTGCCGGTACGGCGCCACACGCCGCCGTTCGGCGCGAGCATACCCAAGATCGAATACCAGTTCATGGTGGGCGATCCTCTGCACACCAACAGCGTGCGAGTGCTGGGCCGCGATGTAGCGGCCCAATTTCCGCTGTTCGAGGCCGGGCAACTGCTGCTTTCGATACGCGACCTGGCCGTGCTGGCGGTGATCGATCCCGCCTCGGGCAAAGTGGTCTGGGCGGCCCGCGGGCCGTGGTATGCCCAGCACGACGCGCACTTCCTGCCCAACGGCCACTTGCTGCTGTTTGACAACCTGGGCGCGGCCAACGGCTCGCGGGTGCTGGAATACGACCCGCAAACCCAGGCCTTTCCCTGGTCTTACGCCGGGCCGCCGGCAGACCCGTTTTATTCCAGCGAACGAGGCATGTGTCAACGCTTGCCCAACGGAAACACGTTGATCGTCAACTCGGAGGGTTTCGAAATTTTCGAGGTGACTCGCGAGAAGAACGTCGTTTGGTCGACGCGGGTGAGCGACTGCATCACCACGGCCAGGCGGTATGGCAGCCGCGAAGTCCCGTTTCTCTCGGACCGACCTCCGCGGCCGTGAGCGCTTTGCCAGGGCTTTTTGCTGGCCCGGATTATTCATGGCCCCACACTAACCCGAAGCGCAAGCGAGGCCGGGCAACGAACTTACCTCGCTTGCGCTTCGGGTTGGTGTGCGCGCAGCGTGCCCTGGAATCCGGGCTATCGCTACAATCCGGGCTAGCGCTACGGGGCCGGGGGTTGAAGCCCTGGGCGCTGCGTGGGCGAAACGAGCAACTCCGCCGCCTTGCGCCAACTTTTCGCCATTTCGTGATCGTCGAGCCGCTCCGACAACTCGGCCAGCCGGAAACGCATCGCCGCATCGGTCTCGGTGAGCGCTCGGCGGGTCAGCTCGCTTTGCTCCTCCAGCAGCTTCAAGAGCGTTTCCATCTCGTCGGCGTGCCGGGCGGCCAACTCCTCCTTGCCCAAATGGTGATAGGCCTGCACGAGCCGATAACGAAGGTTGTAGTCGGCCGGCTCCGCATCGACCGCCCGCTCCAAAAGAGCCGCGGCCTGAGGCACATCCCGCTTGGCCATGGCCAGCGTGGCCTTGACCGAGAGCGCGTGGGAGTTGTCCGGAGCCTGCTCGAGCGCGCGATCGACGTACTCCACGGCCCGCGCGAGTTCTCCTTTTGAATAATAGCACTCGGCCCGCAGGGTCAGGCAATCGGGAGTGTCGGCACAGGGACGCAGCGCGTCCAGCGCTTCATCCCACTCGTTGCGGTAAAAAAAACAGCGCGCCAATTCGAGGCGTACGTCTTGCGCGTCGGGGGGGGACGGATCGCGCCGCAGCGATTCTTGATAGGCTTCCACGGCGGCACCAAAGGCGAAGGCATCGCCGAGCACTTCCCCGCGCTCCCGATGGATGATTCCCAGCAGTCGATGCAGCCGGCCGTTCGACGGTTCGCGGAGGGCTACCTCCTCGAGGTGAGGTATGGCGGGCAAGTATAAGCCGAGCTCGTACAACACGACTCCCACCCAGCGGTGCGCCTCGACCTCGTGCGGATCGAGCTCCAACGATCGTTCCAGCAGGTTTAATGCCTCGCGCAACTGGCGATTTTCGTAACGGGCGCGGCCCAGCAGCGCCAACGCCAAGGCGCGGTCTTTATCGTCGTCCTCGACGGCGTCGCTGAGCTCCTCGATCGCGGCGTCGGTGCGTAGGAAGTCGTCGCGGTCCTTCGACATCAGCATCAACCAGCCACGCAGCAGCGAAGCCTGAGCTTGCAACCCGACGCTCGGCTCGATTGCCAAAAGCTGGTAGTTGACCTGTTCCACGTCGCTGGCCCGCAAGGAGCGCAGCGCGGTCTCGAAGCGCCGGTCCGGCGCACCAACCCCGACATACCATCCGCCGGCCAGGGCGAGCGCGGCACAGGGAGCAATCAGGCGAGTCAGTTTCATGCTTTCAATGTAAGCCGAGACCACAGGGGATTCAAGAGGGCCGTTCGCCCAGCTACTCGGTGATGTACAGCGGGTGATCGTCGCGCGTGCGGATGAGCCGCTGGACTTCGTTGTCACGCAAACGTCCCTCCCGGTCCAGGAGCAGGCGGGGTGGAAAATCGCGACGGGAGTCGGCCGCCCGCCGCTGCCAGCGCTCAACCGCTTCGCGCCGCGCGGCGATTCGCGCCGCCGCCGGCGCCCAAAAATCGTAATCGAGATGATCGCCCAGCTTTTTCAACGAGCGGGCGGCAATCAGCCGGACCGCCGAGTAGGGATCGTCCAACAGCCAAGCCAAGAACGGCGGCAGCCAGTCCTCGCCGGAAGCGTCGCGCGCCGCGGGCCATCCGCAAGACCACGCCACAAGCGCCCGCTGCACGGCATCGCCGCGCAACATCCACAAAATGGCCGCCGAAATGCCCTGCTGGTCTGCATCGAATTCAACCGGTTTCTGGCCATACCACTCGGAAAGCGTCTCCGCGCTCCAGGCCAGCGTTTGATCGAGGTGACAAAGATTGCAGGCGTTGGGACGGCCGGTCGCGAGTGCCGCTGCCATATTCGGGCTGCTGATCTGGTGGCTGCGGATGCCCTTCAACAAGGTGTAGGTGGTGTGCGGCATGTGACAGTTGTAGCACAGGCTGCCAGTCGAATTGGCCAGGTGATGGCTGTGTGTCTCGATCTGTTGGCGATACGACGAATGGCAGCGGTAGCAGGCTTCGTTGCCGTCCATGCCGGCCCCCAACTGGTCGTTGGGACCGCTGTCGTGCATCGAATGACAGTCCAGGCACGTCATGCCGCCTCGCTGATAGCAGGCCGATTCGACGAGCCCGTTGTACTCGCGCGCGACGCGCACCATGCCATCGGGCCAGAAGTTCGATTCGATCAACGCCGGCTGATCGTTCAACATCGCCTTCAATTCCTCGACGGGCATGTACGAGGGCGAGATCGTCACGAGCTTCTCGCTTAAATCGCCTCCCGGCCGATAATCGGGGCCAAACAGGAACCAATCTTGATAGAGTTGCGAGTTGGCGAACTTGACCATCCCGTGGCATTGGCCGCAGACCTGAGCGGAGCGGTCGGGCTTCAGGCGTTTAGGATTGACGATCGCGGCGTCAGCCGCGTTGTTTCCCGCACCGGGCCGCTGGCCCGATCGGTCTTGATAGGCTGCGATATGGGCTTGTCCCGGACCATGACACGCTTCGCAGGCGATGCCCAATTCGGCAACCCTCGTATCGGCGATATCGGCGATACGAGTGTGGAAATCGATTCCAGGCACGCCGTTGACGCTGTGGCAAGCAACACAATTCATGTTCCAGGTCGTGTTCCAGGACGTCGGACCGAGGGGCGCGCCGGGCGGGTCGCCGGGCGGGCTCAAAAAGCAGTCGGCACGCGGCACCCAGCGGCCCTGACCGTCCTCTTCGAGCAGCCACATCAGGGGGAGCTGATCGAGAAGATTGCTTCCGTCCCGGCACACCCAATAGCCCTGCATGTGGTGCGAACCCGTTGTCATGACGATGCGGCGTGTTTCCGTCGGCCCCGTTTCGTCCGTCGGCCCAGTCTCCTCCGTGGCCAAGGAAACGGGCCGCTTTTCGACCCAAAACTGGTCGTCGCGGCGCGTCATTCGCAACGTCCAGTCGCCCAGCGAAAACTCTTCGCCGTTGAACGGCGCCAAGACGGAGTCGACGTTGGCGGGTTGCGTCATCCGGCGATGATAGGTCTTGTGCCAACTGGCATGCTGCCGCGGATGACAAGATTGACAGGCCAAGGACGAAACGTATCCATCGTCCGTGACTGCTTTCGGCAAACCGTTAAGGGACCTAGATGAAGGCACCGAAACTTCTTTTCGGGCCGAATCTTCTTTTCGGGCCGAATCTTCTTTTCCTGGAGGCGGACGGTCCCACGACAGCCACCAACTGGCCGTCAGGCCGGCTGCCACGCAGAACAGTGCCGCGCACCACCCGCCAACTCGGCGCAACGACAAACCTTGCATCAAGATGGTGGTTAATCGCATGACGGCAATTCTGAGATTGGGCGCCGCCACCCCGACCTACCAGCCGCCGGCCAGGGCGAACGCGGCGCGAGGTGCAATCAGGCGAAACTGCTTCCTGCTTGCAATGTAAGCCGAGACCAAAGGGGATTCAAGAGGGCGAGAATGAGACATTTTCTCCCAAGCAAAAGCGGTGGCTGGGGCAGAGCTTGGCCTGGTACTCTCGGCCGCGCGAAGCAGCGTCATGTGCGTGAGCGCGGCACCGCTACTCGGTGATGTAGAGCGGGTGATCGTCGCGCGCGCGGAGAAGCCATTCGGCTTCGTCTTCACGCAAGCGTCCCTGCTGGTCCAGGAGCAGGCGTGGTGGAAAATCTCGATGGGAGCCGGCCGCCCGCCGCTGCCAGCGCTCAACCGCTTCGCGCCGCGCGGCCCTGCGCGCCTCCGGCGGCGCCAAAAAATCGTAGCTGAGATGATCGCCCAGCTTTTTTAACGAGCGGGCGGCAATCAGCCGGACAGCCGAGTAGGGATCCTCCAACAGCCACGCCAAGAACGGCGGCAGCCAGTCCTCGCCGGAAGCGTGGCGCGCCGGCGGCCATCCGCAAGACCACGCCACGAGGGCCCGCTGTACGGCATCGCCTCGCAACATCCACAAAATGGCCGCCGAAACGCCCTGCTGGTCTGCATCGAATTGAACCGGTTTGTGGCCATACCACTCGGAAAGTGTCTCCGCGCTCCAGGCCAGCGTTTGATCGAGGTGACAAAGATTGCAGGCGTTGGGACGGCCGGTAGCGAGTGCCGCAGCCATATTCGGGCTGCTAATCTGGTGGCTGCGAATGCCCTTCAATAAGGTGTAGGTGGTGTGCGGCATATGACAGTTGTAGCATAGGCTGCCACTCGAATTGGCCGGGTGATGGCTGTGCGTCTCGATCTGTTGGCGGTACGACGAATGGCAGCGGTAGCAGGCTTCGTTGCTGTCCATGCCGGCGCCCAACTGGTCGTTGGGATCGCTGTCGTGCATCGAGTGACAGTCCAGGCACGTCATGCCGCCTCGCTGATAGCAGGCCGATTCGATGAGCCCGTTGTACTCGCGCGCGACGCGCACCATGCCATCGGGCCAGAAGTTCGATTCGATAAACGCCGGCCGCTTGTTCAACATCGCCTTCAATTCCTCGATGGACATGTAAGAGGGCGAGATCGTCAATTGCTTCTCGCTTAAATCGCCTCCAGGTCGATAAGCGGGGCCAAAGAGCAACCAATCTTCATAGAATTGCGAGTTGGCGAGCCTTTTCATCGCGTGGCATTGGCCGCAGACCTGGGCGGAGCGTTCGGGCTTCAGCCGTTTCGGATTGATGATCGCGGCGTCAACCGCGTTATTTCCCGCACCGGGCCGCTTGCCCGATCTCTCTTGGTAGGCTGCGATATGGGCTTGTCCCGGACCATGACACGCTTCACAGGCGATGCCCAATTCGGCAACCCTCGTATCGGCGAGATCGGCGATACCAGGGTTGGGAGCGATTCCAGGCACGCCATTGACGCTGTGGCAAGCAACACAATTCGTGTTCCAGGTCGCGTTCATGGACGTTGGACCGAGGGGCTCGCCGCGCAGGTCGCCGGGCGGGCTCAAGAAGCAGTCCGCACGTGGCACCCAGCGGCCAGGACCGTCATCTTCGAGCAGCCACATCAGCGGGAGCTGATCGAGAAGATGGTTTCCGTCTCGGCACAACCAATAGCCCTGCATGTGATGAGAACCCGTGGTCATGACGATGCGGCGTGTTTCCGTCGGCGGAGTCTCCTCGGTTGCCAGCCGCTTTTCGACCCAAAACTGGCCGTCGCGGCGCGTCATTCGCAACGTCCAGTGGCCCAGCGAAAACTCCTCGCCGTTGAACGGCGCCAAGACGGCGTCGACGCTGGCGGGTTGCGTCATCCGGCGGTGATAGGTCTTGTGCCAACTGGCATGCTGCTGCGGATGACAAGATTGACAGGAAGAGGACGAAACGTATCCATCGTCCGTCACCATTTTCGGCAAACCGTGAAGGGCCGGAGCTGAAGACGCCGAATCTTCTTTTCGGGCCGAATCTTCTTTTCCTGGAGGCGGACGGTCCGACGGCAGCCACCAACGGGCCGTCAGGCCGGCTGCCACGCAGAACAGCGCCGCGCACCAACCGCCAACTCGGCGCGACGCCACACCTCGCATCAAGATGGTGATTAACGGCATGACGGCAATTCTGAGATTTGAGCTTGGGCAGCCCAGAGAACGCCCTCTGGATGCTTTTCAATATAACCAATCTCGCTTTCCACGTAACTAAGACCCACCTTACACGCGCTTGGAGAGGTCGGGCATTTCAGTCGAGATTGAGTTCGCCGAGATACGTGTCCAATTCCGTCTGCCGCTGGGCAAGCTCGTCGGCCAGCGAGTTGATGAGCGCGCGAAGTTTTTCGACTTCGTCTTCCTGGTCGGTGAACTTCTTCACATAACGGCGGTAAAGATCCGAATTGCGCTCCAACTGCTGCATGTTCTGACGGATGCGGTTCTGCTCCTGGTCGATGGCCGCGATCTGCTGTTCGAGCTGCCGCTTCTTGTTCGCCAACTCCGAAAGCCCCTGTTTGCGACGGATGACCTCGGCCAGTGCTTCTTTGACCTTGTCGCCGGTGACTTTGGCGTTCATGTAAAAACGGATGGTGTTGTCGTCGAGATTGGTCAAAGCGATCTGCTGCGAGACGGCCATCTCCTCGGCCACCTGCAACTTGACCGGTTTTCCGGGCCCGGCGTGGAGCGCAAAGCGGTAGCGATCGCGCGTCGTTTCGGACGGCTCCTTGGGCTTGACCAGCGTCCAACCTCCCTCCAGCGCGTATTCGATCAGCACCTTTTTCGCGTGTTTTCCGGAGTTCTTCACGGTGTAGTCGCGATGACGTTCGAGCTTGCTTGTGGTGTGCAAGACGCCTTTGACCACTCGGCAGCGGACAAGTTGTTGGGGTGGTTGCTGCGTTTCGAAGGCGACCTCGGTTTCGAGATCGAGCGCGTAACTCAGCAGGCGCTCGCTGCCCGGCGGCAGGTCTTCGATCTGCGCGTCGCCGGCATAGGCGCCGTCGTCGAAGACGGTGATCGGTCCTTGCATGAGGTGCAGTTCGGTCGTGTTCTTCAAGCGCCAGCCGTTGAGCGGATGCTTGGCCTCGACGGCCTCGTTGTAGATCGAGACCTTGTCGCCCTTGACCGCTTCGTTGACGATCGGCAGCATCGCCGACTTCTGTCGCGCGAGCGTCACGGGCGTATCGATGGCGTATTGAAACAGCTCGCCGACCTTGCCGGCCGCCGCCAGTGACTCGACGCCGTGGTTGATGGCCATAGCGGCTTTGTCAGCACCAGCCTCCCCGCGCGCAAGACGCTGGCCAGCAAACAGGCCCGCTGCCATCGGGGTCGCGGGCGCCGCATCCTCAGCCGCGACTGCCTTATATCTTTTCAAGCGTTGTTCTCCCTTGGCTTTCTCGGCGAACTCCGCTTCGCCCGCCGCCAGATCCCGCCCATACGTTTGCGGCCGTAACGAGGCGAACAGCTCCGGCTCAACCACGGGCCGCGGCACGTAAAGCGGCTGATAAAGGTCCATCACAAACGAGATTGGCCGGCCGCTGACCAGCGTCAGCGACACTTTCTCCCAGTCCTCCTCAGTGGTGTTTTCGACAATCGCCCAACCTTGCAAGAACGGCGGCTCTTTTTCGGAGAGCACGAGTCGGTAACTCGTCTTCCAGATCGGCGCTTCCCGGATGTATCCCACGCGGACCGGCCGCTTGCCGTCGCCCAGAAACTGCAGCGTGACCGATTTCTTGTCGTTGTCGTGCCCCAGCGCGAGCACGGCCAGCGCCTGACGCAGTTCGGCGTCGAGCTTGTCGTTGGCCAGCTTGATGCGGCCCACCGACTCCAGCTTGACGCTGCGTAGGCCGTCGTCGGTGAGCAAGTTGAGCATGTCGACCTCCACTACGTCGTCGCCCACCTTTTGCTTGCGCGTTTCGACGCCCAAAACGGTTCCTGCCACCTTATTCGGCGCGTCGATCTCGACCTGTTCGCCGCGGACCTGGTCGAGGAGCTGGGCCAAAGTCGGATTGCCGGTCAGGTCGATGGCGAACGTCTTGAGCGTCTTGGTGATCGGATCTTGCGAGCCGTAGGTGACGGTCGAGATTCGCCCGCCGCCGAGGTCTTCGAGCACCATGCTTTTCAGCAGGTCGTTGATGCTTTCGACGTTGAACTTCAGCTCGACCTGGGCATCGCCTTCGATCTCGGCCCCGCGCTCGAAGAAGCCGACGCCCGAATTGAAGAGCACGATGCGTTTCAGCGGGACCTTGGCTTGCGACATGGCATCCTCCGCACGGGCAGGGGAAAAAAGCGAAACAACGGCGGCCAGCGAGGCGGCCACCGCCAGCGGACGACGAATGGATCGCGGACGTAGAGGGATCGACATGGCACTTCTCCTGGGGAACGGCCCCAAAGGGCAGCATAGGTCCGGGCGACGCTGGGGGCAAGGAAAGCGTAGGCCGGTCTCGGTAGCCCGCTTGCTCCGCTAGCGGACGGGCGCGGCTGCGCCGTTGGACCGTCAGTTGGGAGGGCAAACGAACGAATTGGAACGCCGTTCCGCTCACGGAGTGAGCGGGCTACCAAGCCAGCGGGCCTCCGACGGTAAATCGAGCACCAGCCGAACGCCCCCAAGACCGCCGCCAGGCACGCCAGCAGTCTCGATCGTGCCCGGCGCCAACTGCGCCACCGACGACAACCAAGAACCTCCGCATAATACATGGCGCCTGCGCGGCCCGTTCCCGCTCAGACACCATTCGGCCGCGTTTCCAAAAATATCATGAAGGCCGAACGGATTCGCTTCCAGCAGCCCGACCTGGTGCGTGCGGCCGGCGGCATTCGCCTCGTACCAGGCATACCGATCGAGACTTTCGTTTCCGTCGAACCAATATCGCGTCGCCGTACCCGCCGCGCAGGCGTGCGACCATTCGGCCTCGGTCGGCAACCGATAACTGGCCCGCTCGCGATCGCTAAGCCATCGGCAAAAAGCTTCGGCGTCGGAAGCCGTGAGCGCTGTTGCCGGATGCCGGTCGCCTTCCCAGCCGCGGGCAGCGGAGGTCGCGTAACCGCGGGCAGCCAGGAACTGGTGAACCTGGCCGGCCGTCAACTCGTAAACGCTCAGATAAAACGGAGTGCGGACGGCAGGCACCGATTCATCGGGACCATGCGACAGTGGAATCAGAATGAATTGCATGCCCAGCGTGTTGGTCATTCGCCGCGGCACGCCCAGCGACTCCGACCACTGACACGCCTCCGCTTGTGCGGCTTGGTAGATGCTTTCCTTGCTGTCGGGATGAGTTTGCGGACCCGGCTCACGCCCCGATTCGAGCCACGAAAGGCCTGCGATCAGCGTCAATGCGCCGGCAAGCGTCACGATCGCTGTCCTGGGAGAAACGCTCGCGGTACTTGCCGGTGTGTACGATTTACTTGCCCGCGAGCCGGCGGGCGCAAGCGGGCGAACGGCGACCGCCGCGGCACCCGGAGCGTCGCCTGTGAATGTCGGCGCCAACTCCAGGTCGTCGCCGCTTTCACTGCGCCCCGGCGTCAATCGGTCGCTCAGGCGTCCCCCGAGGGGCGACGCAACGAAACGCCTTTCGACGAAACGCAACCGCTCGAATGCAGCGATCACTTCCTCCATGCTTTGCGGGCGCTGGCTGGGGTCTTTGGCGACCAGCTTTTTGAAGATGCCGTCGAGCGACCTCGGCACTTCCTCACGCCAACTGCGCAGCGACGGAATCTTCTGATCGCGGTGGGCCGCGATGATCTCCTGGGGCGAGCGGCCAGCATACAGAAATTCGCCGGTGATCAACCGGAACAGCGTACACCCTAGGCCGTAGATATCGGCGCGAGCGTCAACCTGGCGCGAGCCGGCCGCCTGTTCGGGAGCCATGTACTCAAGCGTGCCCACCACGTCGCCGGGCAAGGTCAGCTCGGCGCCCGCCGTCGGCGCGGGCATGCGGGCCAGACCTAGGTCGAGCACTTTGACGATGCCCGAACGGTCGACGATCAGATTCGAGGGCTTGATGTCGCGGTGGATGATTCCTTGCGAGTGGGCATAGGCCAGCCCGCGTGCGGCGTCGAGCGCATGGCGCACCGCATCCGCCACCGGCAACGGGCCGTGCTGACGGATCACCTCGCTCAAATTCGGTCCATCGACGTATTCCATGACCAGAAAGTGGATGCCCTGCGCTAAGTCGGCATCATAAGCCGCCACAATATTGGGGTGCGACAGCCGGGCGGCCGACAGCACCTCGCGGCGGAACCGGGCGACGGAATCCTCTCCTGCCGATCGCTGGTCGGGCAGGGTCTTCAGCGCGACCACCCGCTCCATGCGGCGGTGCCAGGCCTTGAACACCTGCCCCATGCCACCCGCCCCGATGCGATCGAGGACGACGTAATTGCCCAAGACGAGTGCGGTCGTGCGGCCTGCGCCGATTTCACCGGCCTGAAATTCGCTGATCTTGCCTGCTTCGACCAGCAGCCGGGCCAGCTCTTCGGCCGCTTTAGGCCGTTTCGCGCGGGGCAAGCCACGCTCGAACTCCGCTAGCTCCGCGGGCGAAATCAGCCCGGTGGCAAGCAGCGATTTTCGATAGCGGCGAAGCGGGAGCGCCATCGGCTGGTCCAGGCGGCAAGTGCGGGTGAGGGAAAGAGCTTATCGCTATTTCTGCCATCGGTAGCGAGGTGAGTCGATCGTTGCTCTTTTTCGACACAAGCCCCGGCGAACGATGCACTTTGGCAACAACGGGCGGCAAAACCAGCCGGCGCGAAAGCGACGCAAAGAGCGAGGCGCCCGCGAGAAACGGCGAGCGTTTAACCCCGCTGGCGCTTCGGGTTAGTGCAACGCAGCGCGCCGAGCAGTCACCCGCGAAACCGAACAACGTCACCGTGCCGGCGCACCAGTTGCCTTGCTGGGAATCCATCGTCGGTCACCAGGCGCGGGAGATGTGAACATGGCAATCGTATCGGTGCGGCAATGCCCTTCGCCGTTGCGGCCGTGGGCGATACTGGCAGCGCCGGCGATCGGCCTGGCCGTTCTCGCTTGCTGCTTTGGCGGAGCACGGCCCGATCAGCCACCGCCCCGCGCGTCGACCTGGCGCCGCACGCGCGACGGCTGGCAACAGACGACTTGGCCAGCCGGCAGCGAGGGGCCTTGTGGCGTGCCGTTTCATCCGCTTTGCGCGGCAACGCTTCAAGGGCTGTTGGCCGCGATGGCACTCGTCGGGCATGCCTCGCCGCGGCGCAAGGCGTACCCAAAACCGGCTCCCCATTTTCTGCGCCGCAAGACCGACGCCCCGGAGGCATCGGCTACAATGCGCCTAGTGCCGCGTCCAGTTGAGGAGTCTTGCGATTGTTGACAGCAAACAGGTACCCATGGCCGATCCCACCTTTCAATCTTCGCAGTCCAAGGATTTGAACTCCAGCCTGCAGGCGATCCTTAATTCTGCCAGTTATCTTCTGCCGGAGCGTGACGCGGCCTTTTTGACGCGCCCGGAACTGCGGCCCGTGCGGATGCAGTTGGAGCTGCTCAAGCCGGAGTTGCTGTTGGAAGAGCACCGGGTCGCCTCAACCATCGTGTTGTTTGGCAGCACCCAAGTGGTCGAACGGCAGCACGCCGAAGCGCGACTGGCCAGGGCCGAAATCGCCCTGGCGGCCGCGCCCGACGACCCGCGTCTGCTCCGTTCGGTCGAGCGGGCCAAACGGCTGTTGGGCAAATGTCATTATTACGAGGCCGCCCGCGAATTCGCGCGGCTTGTCACGCAGCAGAGCCAAGCGGGAGGAACGAACCATTATGTGATCGTCACCGGCGGCGGGCCGGGCATCATGGAAGCCGGAAATCGCGGTGCCTCGGAAGCGGGCGGCAAATCGGTCGGCCTCAACATTTCATTGCCGGCCGAACAGGTGCCCAATCCCTACATCACGCCGGAACTCTGCTTCCAGTTCCATTATTTTGCCATGCGGAAGATGCACTTCCTGTTGCGGGCCAAGGCGCTGATCGTTTTTCCAGGCGGCTTCGGCACGCTCGACGAGCTGTTCGACGCCCTGACACTTCGTCAAACGCACCGCATGCAGGAAATACCGGTCGTCTTGTTTGGCCGCGACTATTGGGACCGCGTGATCGACTTCCGCTTTTTGGCCGATGAAGGCGTGATCGCCGACGAGCACCTCGATCTGATCAGCTACGCCGAGACGCCGCAAGAGGCCTGGGACATCATTACTCGGTTCCACCAGGCTTGAGGAATGCCACGTAGCCCGCTTGCTCCGCAAGCGGAACGGCGTTCAACTCGTTCGATTCCCCTCCCCACGACGATCTGGCGGCATGCGAGCGCGTTTGATTTCTCTCTCTGTTGACGAGTCAACGGCATCGCCGCGCCGTTCCGCTTGCGGAGCAAGCGGGCTACGGGTACTTGTAATTCCAATGGAATCTGTCTTAAAATCGCTGGGCGCCGAGGACCTCCTTCGTTACCGAGCGAAAGCGTGAACTCCCATTCCGACAAGTGCCCGTCGTGCGGCAAGCAGCATGTGCCGGGCTTTGCCTTTTGCCAGCGGTGCGGGGCGCCAATGGCACACCACGGTGGCCAGCGCCCACGTCCGACAGAGACTCCACAAACGCAGCCTGACCTGACAGCGACGGACCGCCTCGAAAACGCGGTGGTGGCCATGCTCGAAGACGGCAAGATGGACGAAGCCCTGCGCGCCTTCCGTGAGGCGACCGGTGCCGACACGGCCCGAGCCCTGACGGCCATTGAATTGCTGGAGCAGAGAATCGACTTTATCGCGGGATCTCCCCGAGCCCTCCATCACGGGCGTGGCCGATCGCCACGCAAGGCCCTTAGAGGTCTGGTTGCCGCAGTAAAAGCGGCGATCCAACGTTGTTTGTAGCCACTGGATGTGTTGAGCTATATTTTACGCGCCCGAGAATGAGACCTTGGCGGTGGCTGGGGCAGAGCACTACGTCGGCGCGGTCCGCTGGATCGGCACGTCGAACAGTCGCGGCACGTCGCCCGCCAGCGATTTGGACACGCGCTCGGCAAGCTCATCCGGATCCCCGACCCGCTGCGCCTCGACTCCCAGCGACTTTGCCAGCCCGACCATGTCGATCTCCGGTTGGCTCAAATCGAGCGCCTCGAACTCTCCTCGCATCGCGGCCGGCAAACGGAGCTGCTGCGAACCGACTTTCAGAATGTGGTATTGGGCATTGTTGGCGACGACGAAGGTCACCGGAATGCGATAATGGGCCGCCGTCCAGAGACCTTGAATGCCGTACATGGCCGCCCCTTCGCCCAACACGGCCAACAGCGGACGGTCGGGCCAGGCCAGCTTCACCCCCAGGGCACAGCCGATCCCCCAGCCCAACGCCCACCCACGGTGCGCGAAATAGCCCGACGTGGTGTGCAGCGCGCCGAGTCGTTCGAAGTAGGTGTTCGTGGTGGTGATCGCCTCTTCCACCACCGTCACATTTTCGGGCAAGATCCGCGCCAGGCTCGACATCAGTCCCAAGGGCGTTAGCGGCCGCTGGACCACTTCTTGCTCGGCGCGGTGCCACAAGGCCCGTCGTCGCTCGAGGTGGGCCGTCTCCCTCGACTCTCCGCGGCGGCGGGCCGCACTGACGGCCTTGGGCGGCATGAGCGAGGTCACCAGTTCGCTCAGCTCCGTCAGGCCGGCTTGCGGATCGCCGATCAGGCCGACCTCGGTCGGAAAGTTCTTGCCCAATTGCCGCGGGTCTTGGTCGAGGTGGATGAGCCGCACATGCCGCGGCACCGCCAGGGCGGGCTCGAAGTAAACATAGAGCTGGAGCAGATCCATGCCAACCACCAGCAGCACGTCGAATTCGGCCAGCCGCTCGCACACCTCGGGCGCCCACAACGGCAGGGCCTGGCCATAGAGAGCGTGATCGGCGGGGAAGGCCAGGCGGCCGTGTGTCGTGCCCGACTCGGTGAACACCGGCGCACCGAGTTGCTCAGCCAATGCCACGACCTGCCCGACCGCATCGGCCTCGACCACGCGACTGCCGGAGAGAATGGCCGGATTCTTGGCTTCCGCCAGCAGCTCGGCTGCCCGGCGAAGTGCTTCGGCCGGCGGACGCACGCGCGTGTCGAGCCTCGGTGCCGCAGCCACGTCGAGCTCGGCCATTTCCATCTGCAAGTCGATCGGCAGCGAGAGAAACACGGGTCCGGTCGGCGGCGTGAGGGCGGCCTGGATTGCCCGCCGCAGCAAACTCGGCAGGTCGTCGAGCCGGTCGACCTCGGTCGCCCATTTGGTCCACGGACGCACAACCGAGACCATGTCGGACCACAGGATCGGCTCCGAGGTCATCAGCCGCCGGTCTTGCTGGCCCGCCGTGACCAGCAGCGGCGTTCCGGCGCGGTAGGCGTTGTAGAGCATTCCCATGCCGTTGCCCAGGCCGCAACTGATGTGCAGGTTTGCCACGCCCAACGTGCGCGATGCCTGGGCATAGCCGTCGGCCATGGCGACGACCGGAACCTCTTGCAGGGCAAGCACATACTGAATGCGTCGATCGAGCACCAGCGCGTCCATCAGGGGCAGTTCGGTCGTGCCGGGATTGCCGAAGAGGTAGCGCACCCCCGACTCAAACAGCATGTCGAGCAATGCTTGGGCGCCGCTGATGGCCATGATGCTTCTCAATCGTTAAAAAACAAAAGTCCCTTGTCAAGGCAGACAAGGGACTTTTAGTTTACGCGATCGCCGACGAATGACGAGAGGTGTACCGATGAGGGTACGGGCGTCCCGACTGCCCCGGTGCAGGCAAAACGCCCGCACCATGAGCAACGCGGCTATTCATCTTCTTGCATCCGCACTTGTGGTCGGGGCCGCGATTTCGAGCGGACACGCCGGACACGGGGCGCCTCGGCCACCAGCGCCGGTCCTTCGTCCACCATATCCTCTTCGGCCTCGTCACCCGGCGGCGGCACGGTGGTCACTTCGCGGTAACTGCCCGGCACGACGCGGCTCGCGGGCCGCACCGCGCGACTGCGGTCGTTGGCGACGTACTGCCCTTGCGGCGAGTTGCCGCCCGTTCTGGCGATGATGCTCTGGCCGGTCCAGTCGCCGCAGTGGTCGCAAGTATCGCAGCAATGCGACCAGTTAAAGATGGGAGCACGCTGGCAGCCCATATCGCCGCACTCGTTGTTGCAATGCCGGTGCAGACAGGGAAACATCGGGTGGCAGAACAAGCAGCAGCCGGTGTTGCCGGCCGCCAACGCGAGGGCGAAGCACGCCGAAATCGCGAATCTCATCAGTGGGACTCCTGCAAGGGTCACGGTCGAATTCGGAAAGATCGCACAAACCATGCAGGCTTTATCGGAACGAATAACCGCTACAATCGAGAAATTCGGTGTCCTCGGGAAGGCTGGTGTCGATTGCCCATCCTGCTTGCCGAGAGCTTTCCAGGATGAACCATAACCCGCTGCCGCAGTTGGGTTTGCGATTCACTGATGATGTTTCTGTTCCGGCGACGGCTAACTGAACGATGGGCTTCATAGTCCGTCCTGCGCGTTTTTTTTAGCAACCACACGCCTAAACTGAAACGGAATGGCGGTGGCTGGGGCAGAGCCGAGCCGATTGGGCAGTTCCGCGCAAACCCGCTCCGTCGCGGCGATGCCCCGGTCGCACCACCGCCGGGGCTTCGCTGGGCCGGCGGTGCGTATTGCAAGGGCCGAACCGATCTCGGCCCAGCTTCTGCCCCAGCCACCACACGGGGCATCAAGCATCCCGGCGAAGCGCAACAGCAAAACTGGATTCGCGCCGATGGTGGGCAGGCACTCGCAAGCTCGCTGGTCCCACCCTACGCCGGAACAAACGACCGGCTTTCGGTCCGGGTGGTTGGAATGAGCCGTCGTGCTAAGATATGATATAATCCTTCTGGTCGGGAGAAAAATTCAAACTACGCCCGGCAGGATTCGAACCTGCAACCCTCGGTTCCGAAGACCGATGCGCTGTCCAGTTGCGCCACGGGCGCGAGGCAAGAGTTCCAAGATACGTTTTAGCCGCGGGTTCTTCAAGCGAGATGGCCTTGATCACATTACGAGTGTTGGACGGCGCGGACCGAGGCAAGGTTTTCGAAGAACTTTCCACGCCGGTGACCATCGGACGCGAAGAAGGCAACTCGGTGCAGTTGAACGACGAGCGCGTCAGCCGATTTCACATCAAGATTCAAGAGGACCAGGAGAAGCTGGTGCTCACCGACCTGGAAAGCACCAACGGCACCAAGGTCAACGGCGAAGACATCCAGCTTCGCATCCTGCGGGTGGGCGACATGATCAGCGTCGGGCGGTCGGTGCTGCTCTTCGGTTCGCGCGAAGAGATTGCCGAGCGACTGGCCAAGATGCGAGGCAGCGACGTTTACACCACCGGCACCGTCAGCCCCGACTCTGCCGCGGGCTCGCCACGCGCGGCGAGTCTCGATTTCGAGTTGAATTGGAGCGAGAACCCCGGACTGCAAACGACGCTGGGCATCGCCGAGCCACCGTCGCTGCCCGACCGGATGAGCCCCGGCCAAGCGGCGCAGCTTTCCGAGATGCTGGAGTATTTGCACGTGCGGCTCCGCAACTTGCTGGCATCGGTGCGCACGGAGGGCGGCAGCCGGCGCGTTTCGGTCGACGAGCGGCGCTGGCAGGCGTTGCTCGAGCTGCAATCACTGTTGGCCGAGTACTTGCGCCGCATTGGGGAACCACCGGAGGATTAGGGTTCGGGGGGGTTCGGGGTTCGACGAGGGTTCAGGGTTCAGGGTTCAGGATTGGGCCTTTGGCCTTTGGCCTTTGGCCTTTGGCCTTGGGCCTTTGGCCTTGGGCCTTTGGCCTTGGGGCTTGGGGCCTTGGGCCTTGGGGCTTGGGGCTTCAGTAAGCGAAGGCATCCCTCATCCCTCATCCCTCATCTGAACCCTGAACCCTGAACCCCGAACCCTGAACCCTACACCACTCCCGCGGCTTCCGGCTCGCGAAGGCTGGCCTCGACACTCGACGGGAACCTTACCTCGAACGTGGTGCCCATGCCAAGACTGCTTTCCACCCCCATCGTGCCGCCGTGCGCGATGACGATCGACTTGCATATACTCAGCCCCAGACCGTTGCCGCAGATCTCTTTGCCCCGGTGTCGCGACTTGTCGCCACGGTAAAAGCGTTCGAAGACGTGCGGCAGATCGTCGGGCGAAATGCCCATACCGCTATCGCTCACCGAAAGCACGGCCTGCTCGTTTGCGGCGTCGCGCCGCAGCTCGACGGAAATGCGGCCGCCGGGCGACGTGAACTTCAGGGCGTTATCGATCAGGTTGTTGACCACCTGCCGCAACCGCGCAGCGTCGCCCAGCACCACGGTGGCGACCCGATTGTCGCACGACAGCGATAGATTGTGTTCTTCCGCCGCGCCGCGAAACATCTCCACGGAAGTGGTGACAACCTGATCCAGCCGCACTGGTTCATACTTCATGCGCCGCTCCTCGCTGTCGTGTTCGGCCAGCAGCAGGAGCTGATTGACCAGCACGCCCAGCCGGCTGCACTCATCGACGATTTCACAGAGCAGGTCTTGGTATTCCTGCGGCGAGCGCGGGGCGTTGAGCGCCACATCGACCGAGCTTTGAATGGCGGCCAGGGGCGAGCGGAGCTCGTGGGCCGCATTGGCCACGAATTCGCGGTTGCGCTCCAGGTAGTCGGCAATCTGGTCGAGGAAATGATTGATGGTGATGGAAAGCTGGTCGAGTTGGTCGCCCGTGCCCCGGATCGGCAGCCGTTCGTCCATGTGGCTGGGGCGCAGCCGGGCGGCGGTGTGGATGATGGCTTCCAGGGGGTGCGTGGCCCGGCCAGCCAACCAGAAACCGCCCAACGGCGCCAACAGCAGCACGGCGGCGCCGGCGATGGTCATCAAGTGCGTGACCACGGCCACGTCGTTCTCGATGCCTGCCTGCGAGGCGCCGATGCGGACCGTGTAATGGGGCGTGCCGCGCCCGCCGAAGCGGCGACGTGCGATGCGGTAGCCCTGCGCCGTGGCCAGCAACTCGCCCGAACGGCGCGGGGCGGCTTGCACCTCGGGCGCGTCCTTGCTCGACCGGATCACCTTGCCGTCGTCGTCGAGCAGTTGAATGAACAGGTTCAGGTGCCAATGGGCGGCGGCCTTGCGGTCGATCTGTTGAAAAACGCCTTCCAGGTCGGGGTACGACTGAATCACCGCCTGGGCCAGTTCTTCGGCGTCTTCGCGGAGCCGCTGGTCCATGTCGCCCTGCAGCGTGTGGCGCAGCCCCTCGCGCACGCCGATCAACGCCCCGCCCACGGTCAGCACCACCACCGCGGTGTTCCAAGCGGTCAGCCGGAAGCGCAGCGAGCGAAATGCGCCGCTAAGTCGCCCGTATGGCATAGCCGCGACCTCGCACCGTCTGGATCAACGAGTCCTGGAACTTCTTTTCGAGCTTGCCGCGAAGGCGGTTCACGTGGACCTCGATCACGTTCGTCGTTCCCTCCCAGTCGGACTGCCAGAGGTGTTCGCAAAGCATCTTGCGCGTGACCACCTGGCCGGCGTGCCGCATGAGCAGCTCCAAAAGGCTGAACTCGGTGGGCGTGAGCTCGACTTCGTCAGGGCCGCGATGCACGCGGCGCGTCGTTAAGTCGAGCGTCAAATCGCCCACCTCGAGCACGGCCGAGGGCCGGTCGACGCTGCGGCGGCAAACGGCCTCGATGCGCGCCGTCAACTCGGAGAAGGCGAACGGCTTGACCATGTAGTCATCCGCCCCGGCATTCAGGCCCGCCACGCGCTCGTCGACCGAGCCCAATGCCGTGAGCAGTATGACGGGCGTGCGAATGCCTTGCCGGCGAAGCTCGCGCAGCACATCCAGCCCCGGCATGCCGGGCAGCATCAGATCGAGCACGATGGCGTCGAAGCGTTGGCTGGTGGCCAACGATAGACCTTTGTCGCCCTGCTTTGCCCAAGCGCACTTCTGCCCCGACTCGGTGAAGCCCTGGCGCAGGGCCTTGCCGATGACCGGGTCGTCTTCAATTACCAGGAGTTCCACCGTGTAAATCCAGCTTGAGATTTCGATGCGGCACCCGCCGAACATCGATCCATTGTAGGGTGGAACGAGCGAGGTTGCGAGCGCCGGCCCGCGCGTCGCCGAAGTCGGGTATCGGTTGCCAGCCGCCGTCGCCGGAGATAGACTTGCGGCGCAGCACCCAATCGACCCCGTCAATGCCATGCGCCCCGTAAGCAAAATCAGCCCCGATTGGTGGGACTACACCACGCTCGACCGCGAAATCTTGGACGACGCCGCTCGGCTGACCGCCGATGACCTCGCCGCCCTCTCTCGTCCCGGCTTTCAAGTCCGGTTCTATGAGACAACGGAAGAGTTTTACCTGGCCGAGGCCCTGGAGTATATCACCGCCTGGCGCCAGGCCACGCCCGAACGCCCGGCGGGGATATGCGGCCCGATTGGCCCCACCGAGCAGCTTCCGCTGGTCGCGCGACTGGTGAATGAGCTGGAAATCGACTTGCGGCACGCCCATTTCTGGGGCATGGACGAATGGGTGATCGATGGCCGCGAGGCGCCGGAAGACTTCCCGCTCAGCTTTGCCCGCGCCGATATGGAGATGTGCTTCAACCGCATTCGACCGGAGTTGCGGATGCCACGAATGAACATTCATTTTCCCAAAACGGACGCTCGCGAGTACATCGAAAGTTATCGGCGTGCCCGCTGTGTCACCATGCAAGGCGGGCAGGGCGAGGTGAAGCACTGGGCGTTCAACGATCCGCCCCGTCGCGAGGGCCAATATCGCGACCAGCCGCCCACGCCCGCGGAATACCGGCAGCTCACGACGCGGGTCGTCGATTTACACCCGATGACGATCATTCAGAATGCCCGCACGTCGGGCGGCGGCGTGGTGACCAACGTGCCGACGCAAGCGATCTCGGTCGGCCCGGCCGAAACGTGGTTGGCGGAAAAGGTTTCAATTTGGCACGCCGGCAACCACGACAATCCCTTCGGCCAGCGGCTGACCACGTTGATGATTTCAAAACGCATCCCGGACTCGTCGGTGCCGATGTCGCTGTTGGCGGACCATCCAAACGTGCAGTTCAATTTTCTACGCAGCGGAATCGGGAGCTGCGAGGCGGAGATGCATTAGACGCGTGCCTTGCTACCCGAGCTCGTGCTCAGCCTCGAACAGCAGCAACGACCAAAGCGGCTCAGGGTCCGGCGGTAGGTCGGCGGGCAGAGCCCCGAGCCCCGCAAGCTCCCGCCGCAACCGCGCCACACGCTCCAACTGAGCCGCCCCGGAGGGCCGATGCACTACCTCCGCCCGGTAGCGGTTCCAAGCCTCTGTGATCCGGCGGAACTCCGCCGCATTCGGGCCGGCCCATACCATTTCTGCATCGCCCACCACGCGGAAGAACACTTGCCCCCCAACTCCGACGACGAACTCGTAGTCCGGGCCACCATAGTAAGAGCCGCGGGCGATTACGTCGCCGTCGGCTGCTTCCAGCATCTTGACTTCCACCGGCGAAAGCCTCCGTCGCCTAACGATCGTGATATTCATAGAGTCATGCCGCGCTCGTCGACAGCCCGTCGCATGGGTCGCCACCTTAAAAGAGGCGAACTGAGACGCATTTATGCCCCGCAACAGGAGCTATGGTACAATTGCTAAAACGCCGGAGCAACAAGCCGTGCCGAGCAGCCCCTCGAATGACGCCCCAGCAATTGGAAACGCAGTTGTCGTCTCTTTCGCCTGCCGAGAAGGTTCAGGTGCTCGAATGGCTCGCGCGCGAAGTTTCGGGCGGCGGTTCCGGCATCGAGTCCACGCCGGACGTCTGCGGCGGTGAGCCGTGCATTGCCGGAACCCGGATTCCTGTCTGGGTCTTGGAGCGAGCTCGGCAACTAGGCAGCACCGAAGCCGAACTGTTGCGGGCCTATCCGACCTTGAAAGCTCAGGATCTGGTCAACGCTTGGGCTTTGGTCGAAATGCATCGCGACCAAATCGAGCAGCAAATCCGGGAGAATGAGGAAGCTTAGCGTGGCGTTGCTTTATGCCAACGAGAACTTCCCATTGCCGGTCGTCGAAGAGTTGCGCCGACTTGGCCACGACGCGCTAACGGTCGCGGAAACGGGCAAGGCGAATCAGAAGACCAGCGATCCGGCTGTTCTCGAGTTCGCGATTTCGCAGGGTCGAGCGGTACTTACACTCAACCGAAAACACTTCTTCCGCCTGCACCGGCACCGCGCTGCTCATTCGGGCATCATCGCATGCACCTACGACCCAGATTTCCTCGCCTTGGCCGAACGGATCCATAACGCGATTGTGACTGCGGGTGATCTCGCCGGGCACGTGATACGAGTCAATAGACCGGGCTAAGCCGCTTCGGGGTCGCGATTTTGGCGAAAACCCCGCGAAAAAGCAAGACGAGCCGGTGGCAAACACGATCCACCAATTCAAACCCATTCACCCGCGGAACGATCGCTCGATCACTTCGGGCATAAGGCGGCCGAAGGTAAACGACCTTCCGGAATCGACGTTGCACAGCGTGATCGCGGCGGGACTGAACAGGAGCGGGTCGATTTTGTAAAAATCGTGCCCGGCCCGGCGGAAAACTTCGGCGAAAGGCTCGCCGTGGTCGCTTGACGAACAGCTCGGGATCTTTGGCCCGATCTCCTGCAAACTATCGTCGTCGCCGCGGACCCAGAGCGTCACCCGACCTCCGTAGAGAATGGCGTCGTTCGTACGGCCAATGCCGGCCAGGTCGTCGGCGGCCGGCGGCGGCAACGGCGCCAGCCCCCAACCGCTCTCAATGCGGCTCACGTCGAAATTCAACTCGTGCAGCTTGTGCAACGCCGTCTCGACGCTTCGTGCCACGACTTGCGCCGTGCCCGCCTGACTGGCGGTTCGCGCGGCCACCAGCGTCAGGGCTACACTCGGCAGACCGCACGCATGGGCGAGGTGTTTGACGACTTCCTCCGGAGGCAGTTTCGAGGTTTCCAGCACGCCCACGGCCACATCGGCGGCTTCTGTCAGCGCGAGCTGTTTGACAAGTTCTTCCTTGGCGGCCACGGCACGCATCGGCCCCGACGCCATGGCGAAATACTTGCCGATGGCCACCTGCCAGCCGGCATACTGCGATGCCAGACAAGCGGCGACCGGGTGATCGGTGGCGACCGCTACGGCTGGACCCTGCCATACGGCGGCGTCGCCAGCCACAAGCTGCACGCGGCCCAAGCCCGACAGGCAGATCTCGGCCAGCGCCAGGCCCGCCTCCAGGCCGCCGCGGGCATTTACGCCCAGGTCAATCACTGAGGCGCCGGCGACGCAGTGGACCTCGGCGCGAAGATCAGAGGCACGTTGCGCTACCGCGTGACAAAGCTGCGACGCTCGTTGGTTCAGTTTCATGGTTCTCGGAGCCGATCATGGTGGGCCGGCGCTCGCAAGCTCGCTGGTCCCACCCTACGTGTCGTTTTCCTCTTCTTCGACCTGGCGGCGAATGATTCCGCTGAGCCACCAACCCCAAACAATGTAGTGCAAGGCCGCGATACCGAAAATGACGCCCGCAATCACCGCCGCCGGTGCGACCGCACCGGACGTCAAAATAAACAGTCCGGCGAACACAAGCACCGCCAGCACCAAGGCCAACAATACGCTCATGCAGCCCTTCGGTTTCGGCTGCTCGGCGGGCGCGGCGCTGCGATCGATCACGCTTCGACCTCGACGAACTCCGGCTCGACCGCCTGCGGAATCACGCCCGCCGCGTGGCCGCGCGCCAGCAGTTGCCTGACTGCTTCGCGGCCGCGGGAACCAAAATCGAGCGTCCAGTCGTTGACGTACATCCCCACGAACTCGTCGGCCCGACGACGGTCGAGATCGCGGCCGTAACGCAAGGCGTAATCCAGCGCCTCTTCCCGGTGCGCAAGTCCGTATTGAATGCTTTCCTTCAACAGCCGCGTCACATCGCGCATGACGGCAGGCCCGAGATCCTTGCGGATGCCGTTGGCGCCGAGCGGCAGCGGAAGGCCCGTCTCCTCGTGCCACCACTTGCCGGTGTCGACGATGAGCTTCAGCTTGCGGTCGCCGTAGGTGAGCTGCCCCTCGTGGATAATCAGCCCCGCGTCAATCGGCCGGCCCTGAAAGCTGCCTGCCTCGACGGCGTCGAGAATCTGGTCGAACGGCACAATCACGTGGGCGAAATCGGTGGCCAGACATAGCCGCAATGCCAAGAACGCCGTCGTCAGCTTGCCCGGCACGGCGATGGTAGATTTCCGCAGATCGTCGAGTGACATGGCCGTGCGGGAAACAACCATCGGCCCATAACGGTCGCCTATACTCGCGCCGCAGGGACAAAGGGCGTAGCGATCGGTCAGGTAGGCGTAGGCGTGCAAGCTGAGGGCGGTCAGCTCCAGCTCGCCGGCGAAGGCCCGCTGGTTGAGCGTTTCGATATCGACCAACTCGTGACGGAATTCGTAGCCGTCGGTCTCGATCTTGCCGTTCGCCAGGGCGTGAAACATGAAGGCGTCGTCGGGATCGGGACTGTGACCGACCCGGATCAGGTGTTTGGTAATAGACATAAACAGGAGTTTGTGCGGGGCAATTGGTAGGGTGGGACCAGCGAGCGTGCGAGCGCCGGCCCACCCTACGGCAACCGCGAGGCGGCGCCCACATTAACGCTTTGCGGCATGATACGGCGCGCGCCGGGAAGGCGTCAAATGACCGCTCGTCAAGCGTCGGCTGAAAAGCCGCGGCTGGCCAGGTCGTCGACGTGTTGAAGGAAGTGCGGCGAACGACGGAGCTGCGGGCGCGCGTCGTCGTCGAGCGAGGAACCGAGCTGCTCGCACACTTGCCGCCAGGTTTCGCGCTCGATTTCAAGCACGGTGACGGCGTCGTTCAGCTTGAGGGCGTCACGTTTCAACCCCGCTTCGATCAGCGAGCCGAAGACGAAGTTGTAAAGGGCCGCAACCTTGCCGACGAGCTCCGGCGCTTCTTCAGGCCGGAGCCCGCGCAACAGTTCCGTCACGATGTTCTGACAGCCTGCGATGGCTTCGCCGCCTTCGTAGATGCGGCCGTGTTGCCAATGTTCGGCGGCCCACCGCGCATAGGTCAGCGCGCCGTCGATCAACATCAGCCGCAGCTTTTGCGGCGTCGCGGTAAGAATCTGCGTCTCGAAATAGCTGTCGCCCGGCCGTTGGTACGCCATTGGTTTCCCTTTTGTTGTCGGACAAGATCGCCGGCACTGCGTGCGCCGTCGCAAGGCGATCGCCACTCTTCCATTAACCGCCCGAACTGTTGCTCGAATTCGCCGCGCCGTTCGCATAAAACGCATTGAAGTTGGCCAGATTGCTCAATTGGGTCAGCATGCTTCCCTGTGCCTGGATGGTTGCCAGCGACGTCTCCATGTTGGCAAACTCGTCTTGCAACAAGGTCGTCTTGGAGGCAATTTGGGCGTTCAAGAAGCTGATCTGCGACTGCTGGCCGCTGATCTGCTGGGTGAGATTGCTGCTTTGCTGAGCGATGGCGCCGGTGTAGGGCGTGGTAAAATTCTGTAACGCGGCGGAAAGCTGCGTTGCCATACCGGTCGTGGCGTTGCCCAGGAAGTCCTGCACTCCGCTGGGATCGGCCGTGAGCGCGGCTTGCAGGGCCGTGGAATTGATGCTGAGTTGGCCGTTGCTGAGCGTGATGCCCATTTGCAACAGGCTGCGGGTCTGGTCGGTGGAGTTGCCCGAGACGCCCGTGACGGCGCTGGTGATCGTGTTGCTGATCTGCTCCACGGTCGGATTGGCGTACAACACGCTGCCCGTGTTCGTGCTCGTGTCGTAAGAATCGTCTTGGGCGATCGTGCCCGTCACCGTATTGAAGTCGTTGACGAAACTTTGGATGGCGCTTGCCAGAGCACTGGTGTCTTGGCCCACCGTGACCGTCACCGGGGTAGAGCTGGTGCCGGCGACGTTGACCGTCAAGTCCGGCAGAATGTTGCTGAACGTGTTGGTGGGCGAGGTGAACAGCAAGTTGCTTCCGTCGCCCTGGCCGACTTGGATGGCCGCGTCGGCGGCGGGCGTCAACGTCGAGAGCGAAAGTCCGGTCGTGCCGGTATCGACCAGCAGCCGCCCGGCGAGGCCCGACTGAGTGCTGCCGATCAGGATGTGATACGGTTGCGATGAGTTGCCGTCGTTGAGGATGTTGGTGGTGACCGGCGCCCCCGAGTTGAGTAGCGACTGCTCCAGCGTGCTGAGGGTGTCTTTCGGGCCAACCGCGACGGTATACCGAAAGGCGCCGTCGATTTGCCCGCCGATGGCCGTGCCAGCCAGTTTCAGGCTGGCGGCGGTCGTGCCTCCCTGATCGGCGACCTGCAACGTGCCGCTGCCGCCGGCCACGTCGGTCAGCAAGATGCCGTCGCCCGTGGCATTGATCGACGCATGCACGCCGACGCCGGAGGTGTTGATGGCCGTGATCACGTCGCCCACCGTATTGATGTTCGTGCCGCTCAAATCCACGGTGCCGGTGCGGCCCGCGCTGTCGGTGATCTGGAAGGTGCCGGGCTGAATGCCGGCGCCGCCGTTGAGTTGGCTGAGCGGGGTGTTGGTATTGATGTAGCGGAGATTGAGGTCGCCGCTGTTCACGCTGTTGGCAGCGGCGTTGGATGTGATGTGCAGATTTGCGGCGGTGGTGCCGCCGCCCACGTCGGCGACAATCAGGTTCGAAGTCGTCTTGCCGGTGGTGTCGTTGATTTGGATGCCGTCCCCGGCCGCGTTGACCGAGGCGGCCAAGCCGAGTCCCGCGCCGTTGATGGCCGTGATGACGTCGTTGAGTGTCGCGGCGTTGGTCAGGTCGACGGTCGCGGTGGCGCCGCTGCGGTCGGTAAGCTGGATCTGGCCCGGCGTGGTAATGCCCGACCCTCCGTTGATGTCTTTGAGCAGTACCGTGTCGAGGCCCGAGATGATTTGCGTTCCGGTAAGGACGCCGCCGCCTTGCTCCGTGCCGAGAATGCCCAGGTCCTTCGCGGCGCTGCTGCCGTTGAGCGCGGTGACGGAGAGTGTGCCCGCGCCGCCTGTGTTGTCGGTCAATACGAGGTGTGTGCCGGAGATTGAAGCGGTGAGCTTGCCGCCGTTCTGGCTGTTGCCGTTGATGGCGGTGAGCACGTCCTGCAACGTCTTCGCCGAGCCGAGCTGAACGGCGAAGCTGCTGCCGTCCTTGAGCGTGACGGTGAAATCGGCGACTCCCGGCGCGGAGGCGACGCCGTTGTTGTCGTTCAACGAACTGAGTTGCGTGCTGCCCGATAGGCTGACCAGATCGGTGCCCGTGAGCGTATTGGCGGCGACGGAACCGACGATGCCCAGGCTGGCGGCGGTAGTGCCGCCGGCCACGTCTTGTACGATCAGGTTGTCGGCGGTCGAACCCGACTTGTCGGTGATGACCAGCGAATTGCCGCTCAGCGAGGCCTGCACATGAATGCCGGCCGTCTGGTTGATGTCGTTCACCACATCGTCGATGGTGCGGGCGGAACCCAGGTCGATGGTGGCGGAAGCGCCGCTGCGGTCGGTGATGCTGATTTTTCCGCGGGCCACGCCTAGTCCGCCGTTGAGCGGCTGCAACGAGGTCGAAGGGGCGACAAAGCCGCCTAATTTGATCGTGATCGTGCCCTGTCCGACCGGCGTGTTGGAGCTGTCGGAAAATCCGTTGGAGAGCAGTGCTTGCGTCTGCGCCTGGGCGACGGGCGTCACCAGGTAGCTCGCCAGCGGCGCGCCCGCGCTGGCGGAGGCGGTGAGGGCCGACGGGTTGGAGCTGCTGGCCGAGCGGGCGCCGAGCACGCTGAAGCTTGCCAATTGCTGCGCGTCGGCCTGCAACGCGGCGAGCTGGGACGATAATGTCGAAAAAGCGCTCTGCTGGTTTTGCTCGGAGGTGATCTGGTTGTTGAGGCTCGTGACCGGTTCCTGGTCGAAGGTCAACAACGCACTGATAATCTGCTGCGTTTGCAGCCCGCTGACGATGCCCGTGCTGGACGAGATGAGGCCCTGTCCGGCGGTGGGAACAAAGGCCGTGGGCGAACTGCTGCTGGAAGACGGCGTTGCCACGCTGCTAACGCCCGCCATCGTGATCGTCCTCCTGCTCTCTGTGGGATCTTCCAAAGGTCCTAGGCGTCAGACGCCTAGTCGTAAGGTGGGACCAGCGAGCTTGCGAGCGCCGGCCCACCGTAATCGACGTCGCCAACGGTGGGCCGGCGCTCGCAAGCTCGCTGGTCCCACCCTACGTGCCCCAACCACCGAAAAATGTCTTGTTCTTCCCCGCGTGTCGTATAAACGCGGCCGGCCAGACGAATTCGTCTGGCCGACCGGGCAAATTAGCGAATTCACGGTCTAGCCTTTGGGCAGCAGGGCGAGCACGCTTTGCGGCTGCTGGTTGGCGATGGCCAGCACGCTGGTGCCGGCCTGCACGAGCACCTGGGCCCGCGTCAGGTTGGCCGTTTCGGCGGCGAAGTCGGCGTCCTGAATGCTGCTTTGGGCCGAGGTGACCTGCTGCAGGGCGGTTTGTTGACTGGTGATGTTGCTTTGCAGCACGTTGGCTTGCAAGGCGCCAAGCTGGCCGCGGAGCGTGGCGATCTGGCTGATCGCTTGCGACACGATGGTGGCCGCATTGGTCAAATCGGTGCTGCTCAGCACCTGGCTTCCGCCGGTGTGAAGGTCGTGCAGGCCAAGCGAGCCGGTCGTGCCGACATTTTGGCCGAGTAAGTGGCTATCGAGCGTGGTGATGTTCACATTCACTTGATTGGTGTAGTTGACGGTGGGGCCGATCTGGAACAGGGCGCCGCCGGTCACGTCGAAATTGGCGACGGCGGTGTTCGGCGCCGCGGTGCCGGAGGCCGTCGCTGTGAATGTGCCGGCGTTGTTGAAGGTCGTCACGTCTCCGGCAACGCTAGCGGCACTGGCCTGGATGGAAACACTGCCCCCCGGGCCCACCGTGCTGCTGGTGAGCGCGATGTTGCTCAAGGCATACGAGCCGCCCACGGCCTGCGTGCTGGCGGTGACACCGGTCTGCAGCGACACCTTATTGATGGCGTCGACCAGCACACGGCTGTCGCCTTGGAGCTGGGCCACGTTGATGCCGCTGATGCTGGCGGAGCCGAGAGAACCGGTTACTGTGAAGGAAATCGTGTTGCTGTCGGTCGCGCCGGCGGTGAGGTGGCTGATTCCGGCACCCGCGCCGCCCGAACCAACAATCGTCGTGGTGGCCGCGGTGGGTGGGGCCAGGTTCGGCGAACTCGTCGCGGAGAGGTTGATCGAGTTGTCGGTATAGGTGATGTTGGCGCCTTGGCCGGTGAAAGCGCCGCCGCCCTTGCTGGTGGTCACGGTGCCCGCAACGTCGAGGCCGTTCGTCGTTTGCTGGGTGTTGGCCGCGTTGAACAGCGTAATGTCATTCGCGTTCGTGGCGGAGATGGCCGAAATCGAGAGCTGCGCGTTGGAACCGTAGTCGAGGCTGGTGAGCGTGACGTTGCCTCCCGCGCCGGATCCGGAAGCGGTGATGCCGGTCTGCGACGTAACGGCGTTGATGGCGTTGGCCAGGGCAGACGAATCGTTGAGCACGGCGTTGTTGTCGACCGTGATCACCGCGCGGCCCGAGTCGCCGATCAACTGCAGCGTGACCTGGTTCGTCGTGCCGTCGGTGCCGACCTGGTTGCTGAGAGCGTGGCCCGAGCTGACAATGGTCGAATCGCTGCCGCTACCCGAGGCAGTGACGGTGGCGACGGAGCCGCCGCCGGCGCCGTCGGAGGTGAGGACGACGTTGCCTGATGAGTTGACCGAGGCGGTAATTCCAGTCGTGCCGGTGCGTGTGTTGATCAGGCCGGCCAGCGCGGTGGCACCGCTGTTGGCGGCGCTGTTGTTGATGATCGTGTCGTTGCCGCCGATGGTGGCGGTATCGACGGTGGCCGAGCCTTTGTTGCCGGTGATCGTGAAGACGGTATGGCCGGTGCCCGTAACGCCCGCGGTCAAAGAACCTACGGCACCGTTGGCGGCGGCGGCGGTCGCATCGGCAACAGCACCGGTGAACTGGCTTTGATTGGCATCGGCCGTGAACGTGGCAGCGTTGCCCGTACCGCTGTCCGAAATACTGCCGATGAAGGCAGGCGACTGCGTTCCCACGGTATTGTTCGTAAGCAGGATATTGCCGCTGCCATTGATCGTGGCCGTGACGCCGGTGGAAGTGGTCTGGGCATTGATCAAACCCTCAAGATAGGTGGCACCTCCCGCACCTGCGATCGAGCTGCCGTTGGCAACGATGTTGCCCGACGTGCCTGTCGATCCGGTGACCTTAAAGGTCAGTGTGCCGGAGGCGACATAGGTGCCGAAATCGGCGGTGCTGATGACCGAGCTGGAGTGCGCACCCGTGTAATTGGAGAAGCTCACGTTCGCCGCGGCACTGGCGCCGACATAACTCGAGGTGAGTACGACGTTGCCGCCGCTCAGCGAAGCCTCGACGCCCGTCTGACTGGAGTGGGCGTTAATCAGGCTCTGCAGGTTGGTGGCAGTGTCGAGACCGCTTGCGCCGCTCAGCGATTGCGCGGTAATGGTTTGGCTGCCGAGATTTCCCGTAATCGTTACATCGACATTTGACGTGCTGTCGGCGACCACGGCAGACAGCGTGGCAGCCGTAATCGTGCGCGTGGCCCGCGTGGAGGTCGTGTTCAGGTCGTTCAGACTGTTATTGCTGCCGATACTGAAGTTATTGGTCACCAAGGTGTCGGTGGCGCGGGTGGTGCCCGAACCGAGCGACAGATTGGAAAGACCGTCGCTGTTGGCCCCCTGCGAATCGCCGACGACGTTCACCGTTTTCTTGGTGGCGGACTGGGTAATGGCCAGCGACACGTCGCTATTGGGCACGCCGGAGTGCAGCGATGGATCGAACGAATTGACGGTGATGTCGGAGGTGCTCTGGAAGGCGGAGCCGAGGTTGCCCGTCACGTTGAACGCTTTGCTGCCGTTGAGCAGTTGGTCGCCGCCGAACACGGTGGTTTGACCGATGCGGTCGATGCTCTCGATGGCGCTGTCCACCTGGACCTGGTTGGCGGCGATTTCCGATGAAGAAACAGCGCCTTTATTGGCCGACGCCTCCACCAGGCCGGCGATGTCGTTCAAGAGCGTGCCGACTTGGGCCAGCGCGGCGTCGGCCGTGGCCACAATGTTGTTGGCCCGTTGGCTGTTGGTGATCGCCTGTCCGGTAGAGACGACTTCGCTGCCGAGCACCGAGGCGGCGATCAGGCCGCTGGGATCGTCTTTGCCGGAGTTGATCCGCAGGCCGGTCGAGAGCCGTTGCAGCGAGGTCTGCAGCGAAAGCTGGTTGTTGTAGAGATTGGTCTGCGCCTGAAGGGAGGTGAGGTTGGTGTTGATGCGGGTCATCGTGGATTTCCCATATTGGTGTAGGAGGGACTAGTTCCAAGCCTGGCCGGTGGTTGGAGAGTCGCTCTTTCCGAACCAGCTTGCCTGCGCGGCGGATTGGCTAGGTCCCGCAATCCCTTCCGCGTCGTTTGTGTTCATGGCCGCCTTGTTCGGCGCCACCCGTCGAGACGTTCAGGTCTCTGGCAAGCGAACGCCGAATGCCATGCCCCTATGTCGGTCTCTAAGGCCACTATCGGCAGACCGGCTTGCGTACTTTGGAGAAAATGTGCGGCGGGCCAAGTGCGCGCGTGCAGCGAGGCGGAACAATCGCTACAGGCCGGATACAGGGTTCTACTCGGATCCCTTGGCCTTGCCGAGGTGCCGCGTGTCTTTGGGCTCGATGCGGCTGGCGCGGAGGTTCTCGCGCTGGATGGCTTCGTAGACTTCCTGGCGGTGGACGGGGATTTCCGCCGGCGCGTTGATGCCCAGCCGCACTTTGTCGCCGCGGATGTCGACGATGGTGACGACGATGTTGTCGCCAATCATGATGCTTTCGTCGCGCTGTCTCGACAAGACGAGCATCGGTGGCTCCTTTGCTGCTGGCGCGGCTATGCGCTTTTCTTCAGGGTGGCGGGGACGCTGTTGAGCTCGTGTTGCAGGGGAAGGTCGCCGTTGGCCACCACCTGGCGGCCCAAGCGCCGCTCCAGGTTGATGACAATCGGGGCCTTCAAATTCAGGGTAATCGAGCGCTCGTTCTTGCCGACGATCGTCAGCACCTGGGCGTCTTTGACGCCGGCCAGCTCCAATGGGGCCAGCTCGCTGCGGTACACGCGGAACTGATAATGCGGAACGAAGCGCCGCGGGCTGACCACGGCCAGCGCCACGTCGGGGCGGGTGGTCGATTGCAGCCAGCCCAAGGCGCCGTTTTGGGCGTCGGCCAGCAACACCCACTGACGGCAGTCCTCCAGACCCAACAAGCCGCCGGGAAACTGGATCGTATCGCCGGGTTCAAGCTCCAACGAGCCGAAACGCGTGGTGCGGATTTGCATAGCTACGCCCTTACGTCCCTGGGGCATCGGTTCCAAGTATGCCGCTCGCCGGAGCGCACATTCCTTAGATCGGTTCGGGATGCGGCAGGAAACAAGAAAAAGTCGCGGATTGCGATCGATGAGGGATGAGATTCGGCAGCTTGAGCGTCAGTGCATGCACGCGTAACGCCAAGGCGTGCGCCAACCGACACACCTCAAGCTGCTCGTGCGGCCGTTGCACTCGCCTGTTCATCCCTCATCCCTCATCCCTCTTACAGGTAATTGATCAACGTCAACTTGCTGATCAACCCCGTCACCTGCAATGATGCCTGAAACGCCGTTTGTTGCGACACCAGGTCGGAAATGGCCTGGGCCATGTTCACGTCGACGTTGTTCGACAAGGCGCCTTGCAACTGCGTTTGCTCGGTTTGCACCTGGCTCTGCAACGAGGAGACAGCCTGCTCGTTGGCGCCTAATGCCGCGCGCGTGTCCGACAGGTTTTGCTGCGCATTGGTCAACAGGGTCGTGGCCCGTTGGATGCCCGTCACGTCGTTGTTCCGCAGGGCCGTTTGCAGTCGCTCCAGCGCGGTGAAAATGCCGGGAACTTCCTGGGGGTTGGTGTCGGCGCCGCTGAGCGTGTCGGGCGTGCCGCCGGCCAGGGTTCCCGTCGCCGTCGGATCGATGATGCCGGTGCCGTCGTTGGCGGCGCCGCCATCGGTGGGCGCAAGTGAGGCGGAAAACAACTTGCCGGCCACGGGATCGTTAGCTAGGGTGCTGATGATCGCATTGGCCGTGGTTGCCGGACCGACGTCAAACGTCAAAGTGTGGGCGGTGCTGTCGTAGTTCACGGTTTCGCTGCCCGGCGCGGCGCCCGTATTGACAAACTGCACCGTCACTCCGTTCAGCGCGGTGCTGGAACCCGTCGCTTGAAAGACCAGGTCGTTATTGCCGCCTGTGCCGACGACCGTGGCGGCGGCCAGCGCGCCGGCGGTGGGTGGGTTGCTCGTTCCCGAGTTGGCCGGCACCAGACCCAAATCCTTGGCCGCCGTGCTGGGGCTAACGGCGCTGACCGAGAGCGCGGCCGTGGTCGACGGGTCGTTGTCGACCAGCTCGATGCCGTTGCCGTAGGAGTTAAGCTGGGCCACCACCGGCACGCCGCTGGCGGTATTCGTGGCGTTGTTGTTGATCAGGTTGACGACGTCGCCAAGGGTCTTGGCCGAGGAGATGTCGACCGTGAACGTCACGCCGTCTTTGCGCTGGACCGTGAAATCGCCGCCGGTGGTATGGCCTACGCCCTGCCCGTAGTTGAGATCGGCCAACGGCGTGGTGCTCGTAAGCGTGCGAATGCCTAGTTCGGTCGCGGTTTGGCCGCCATTTTCACCGATCGAAAAGTCGCTGCCGCTGAGCCGCGACTGAACGTTGATTCCGGTGCCCGCCGGGTTGATGGTCGCCAATACCGAGGCCCCGGACGTGTTGATGGAGTTGAGCAGGTCTTCGATGGTCTTGTTACCGGCGAAGCTGAGGGTGTAGGTCTGGCCGCCGTTGACGATTTGAATGCCCGAATTCTGGTCGAAGGCCACGCCGCTGCCGCCTGACAGCGTTCCGCTGGCCGACGGGTCGGCCAGCGCGTCGCTGACGACGCCGGTGCCGTCGTTGCCCAGCTCGCTGATACTGAGCGAAGCGTTGAAAGCGGCGGTCTTGTTGATGGCGTTGACGACGTCGTTGGCAGTGCTTGCGCCGCTTTGAATGTGTACCGCCAACGTGTTCGCGTCGGCCCCGGTCAAATAGGTGTTGCCGACGTTGTTGTGGATGTCGGCGGGCAACACGAAGCCGCCCGACGTGTTCGGCTCGGCGGAAGCGTCGCGCGTGGCCGTGAAGACGCCGGTGGAGTTGACGGCGGCGATGGCCGAGTCGATCGAAGTCTGGCCGGAGCCGTCGACGGTCAAGGTCAAAGTCTTATTCGAGGCATCGTAGCTTGCCGAGGCATTGTCGCCCATCGCTCCGCCGTTGACGATGTTGACCGCGACGTTGTTGTATGCCGTGCCCGGTGTGGTGGCCGTGAGCAGCAGATCGGCATTGGGGCCGCTGAGCTTGAGCGAGGCCACGGCGGAAGTGGCCGTCGGACTGTAGGTGGCGAACTCATTTCCGGCGGTGATGCCCGGCGCGGCCCGATACCAGGCATCGTTCACGTAAACCACGTTTGCGCCGTTGGATTGCGGGCCGTTGGTATCGGCCTGGACGGTGATGTCATTATTGGGCCCGGCCGAGGCGATGGTCGTCGAGGCTTTGGTGCCCAGGATGTTGCCGAGCGGCGTCTGCAACGTCAGCACGGGATTCAAGTTGGTTCCCACGAGAGGACCCGGACTGTTCAGCAACGTGCCGGCGATACCGAGATCCGCGGCCGTCTTGCCTCCGCCTACGTCGGCGATGCTCAAGGGACCGCCCCCCGCCGCGTCGAGTGAAACCGACAAACCGGTGTTGGTGATGTCGACCGTCACGGAGCGTCCGGCGGGCGGGTGGGCCTCGATCATCTTCACTACGTCGCCGACGGTCGCCGCCGAGCTGAGATCGACGACGCTGGTCTGGCTGCCGTCGCTGATCGCGATGCTGCCGGGCGTGACGCCCGTGCCGCCGTTCAAGTCGGCCAACGGCGTGCCGGCGGTCAAAACGGGAGTGAGGTTGGCGGAGCCGATGTCGCTGGAGAACCCACCGAAGGCGCTGTCGCCGGTGACGTTGGTGGTGAAAAGATTTCCGGTGTCGGCATAGCTCAAGAGCCGGGAGTCGTTGCCCTTGTACTCCACCCCGGCTGAGGTGAGCACGTAGGGTTGCGCGCTGGTCTCCGAGCCGGCGAACAAGTAGCGGCCGTTGAAGATCGTGTTCGCCAGGCTGAGAATCTGGTTCATCGTATCCTGCACCTGCGACACGTCCGATTGGCGGGTGCCGGCGGTGGCGGTGGTTCCGACGGCGCCCAGCGCAATGCCCTGTACGTTGTCGAGCAACGTGTTGACCTGGCTCAGCGCCGAATCCGAAGCGCTTAACGACGACGAATTGGTGCTGAGGTTGGTCGAGTATTGCTGGTTCTGGGCCAGCAAGCTTTGCAGCCCCACGGCCTGCAATGCGGCCGAGGGATTGTCGCTGGGCAGAGTGAGCTGGCTGCCGGAGCTGATTTCCTGTTGCAGCTTCGACAGATTCTGCTGCTGCTGCTGCATCTGCTCCAGCAGTTGCTGCTGGACGTAAGTGTCGCTGATGCGGCTGGAAGGGACCGGAATAATGTTCATAACTGAATATTCATTAGCGCATTGAGCAGGGTGTTGACCGTGGAAATCAACTTCGCCGAGGCTTGGTAGGTCTGCTGAAGCGTGATCATTTCCGTCGCCTCTTGGTCGATACTGACGCCGCTGACGGCCGTTTGCTGCCCCTGCAGCGTCTGCTGAAACGAACCGTCGCCGGTGGCCACCGACTGGGCCACTGCCGAGCCCTGGGTGACGTCGGCGACGATCTGATCGTTGAGCTGACCTAGCGTCTGACCGTTTTGCGAGGCCAAGGGCTGGTTGATGAAGTTGGCCAGGGTCACCGCGTTCGTGGTGTCGGCGCCGATGCCAGCCGTGCTGGCGGCGAAGGCCGCCGGGTTGCTGACCAGGGCCTGATTCACTCCCAGGTCGGCCGCGGTCGAGCCGGTGAAAAACGTGTTGAGTCCCAGCGCCGCCAGGGCGCCGCTGGTGTCGTTGCCGAAGGAGAACTGCAGGCCGGGCGAAGTGGTGTTGATCGTCAAGTTGCCGCTGGGCGACACCGAAGCACTGAGTCCGTTGATGGCATTGATTTGACTGGCGACCGAGTTTAACGACGTTTCATTCTTGTCGAGCCCGTTCAAGTCGACCTGAATGGTGGTGGTCGTCGTGGCGCCCGTCTGCGGGTCGAGTGTCTGCACCTGAAACGAGCCATTCACCGGCGTGAAGGCGAGTCCCGCGGCGTCGAGCGGGGCCGAAGCCGAAGTCACTGGATACGTGCTGGTCAGCGACGTGTAACCGGTGAGTCCTTGTCCCTGCGAAAAGGCCTTGTTGAACTCGTTGGCCAGCGTGCCGGCAAAACCGTTGAGCTGATCGAGATAGCCGCCGAGAATCTGGTCGCGCGAGGTGATCAGCCCGGCGAGTTGCCCACTTTGCGCTTTCAGTTGCGAGTTTTCGCCTACGATCGAGATGTTGGCGGCCGTCAGGCCGTTGCTTTCCTGATAGGTTGTTTCAACCTGCCGGGCCGTGCCTTCGAAAACCAGGTAGTCGCCGCCTGCATACACGTTGTCTGAACCATCGGGCTGCTCATGCACGGTGATGCCGACCAAGTTCGACAACTGGGTCAGGTCTTGGGCGCGCTGGTCGCGCAGCCCCACCGCCTGGCTCGTCTCGGAGTTCCCCCCCTCCATGGTCACGATCTTCGTATTCAGGCCGGTGATCTGCGTCAGCAGTTGGTTGATGTTCGAGGTCACGCCGGCAACCTGGTCGTTCAGGTCGCTGCGGGCCTGCGTGACGCGCGTAGCCATGTTGTTGATGTTGTTCGCCAGCGTTTGGCCCTGCAGCACGGCCAGGTTGCGGGTCGATGTGCTTTGCGGCTGATTCAGGATATCGCCGATGCTCGAAAAGAAGCTGTTCATGCCCGAATCGATACTGTTATTCTGCAGCGCGCCCACGATGCTTTCCAGGTTCTGGTAGGTCTGGCTCTGCTGCGAGCTGTTGGCCACGTCGCTGTTGGCCCCGCGCAGGCGCTCTTCCAGATATTGGTCGACCACTTGGACGACGCCTTGCACTTGCACGCCCGTGCCCAGCGCGATGGTGCCGATCTGCTGCGTCGGCGCGGGAACATAATTGACCACCTCGCGGCTGTAGCCGGGCGTCGTGTCGTTGGCGATGTTCTGGCCGACGACCTGCAGGCCGATTTGATTGGCCTGCAGCGAGTTCGAGGCGATTTGGAGGGTGCTGAAGAGCGACACGAGGAATTAGGGATGAGGGTTCAGGGTTCAGGGTAGGGTGGGACCAGCGAGCTTGCGAGCGCCGGCCCACCGTGAATGGGTAAGTCGTTCCAAAGCTGCAGCGCGGCAATCGGTGGCCAGCGCTCGCAAGCTCGCTCGCCCCACCTTGCGCAGCCATCCAAAGCACAACATCTCTCACCTCTCATCTCTCATCCTTTATCTCTCATCTCTCATCATTTATTAGGCTGCCTGGTCTAACAGCGATCCGCCCGACCGGCCTTGTTCAACTTTTCCATAGGTCGGATTCTTGCGGCCTCCCGTGGCAATAATCTCCAGCAATTGTGATAAGTGGAGCAAGCTGCGCTGGATGAGTACCCAGTTGGCCAGGCTGTGATGGCTGAGAAGCCGAAAGCGCCGGGCGGTCTCGTCGACGTGCTCGGCGATTTCGCCTCGTGCCGGTTCGGGCACGACCTTGGCCAACGCTCGAAGGCTGTCGCTTGGCAAGCGCTGGCTTGCGGCGCGTTGGAGCAGCTCCCGGCGATGGTCCTGACAGGCGTGCAGGCGCTCGATCATCGCCTCTTCGCGCGGGCCCATTTCCGCCAGGCCCGCAGCGTCGCGGGAGACGATGAACCGGCGCTTTTCGTCGAGCAGCGCGAGCAAATCGGCCTGAGTCGCGGTCAGCTCATTCAACAAGGCGGTGATGTCTTCTTCCCAAGAGTGGTCGATCATGAAAGTGTGCTTTCAGCCTCGTTGGAGTGTAAAAAGGTGGAACATCGGTCCGGTGAAACTGTCGGCATTGGCCTTGGCCATTTGCTCGCCCAGCACCTGGTCGAGCTGTCCCTGAAAGATTTCTTCAGCGCGGCCACCGTGAAAATACGCCGGCTTGCCGAGCGTTTTTCGCATCGAGGCCAGCATCTGCCCATAAAACGTTTCGCCCACGAACTGGTCAAACGCCTCGCGCAGCTTCGGCGAGGTCGGTGCCGGCGGCGTCGGCACCGCCGGCTGGGAAAGCAATTGGAGGTTGGGGGTTTGCATGAGGGGTGAGGGCGTCAGGGTTCAGGGTTCAGGGTTCGGGGTTCAGGGTTCGGGGTTCAGGGACCCTACTCCACAATAAGTTGCCCATGTAACTTTCCGTTGTGCTCAATGTCCTTGATGATCTGGATAATGTCGGCGGTCGGCACTTTTACCGCGTTCAGCGCCGCCACCAGCGCCTTCAGCTTCGCCGTTTGCAGTTCGCTGGGATCGACCGCCACAAAACGTTCGGCGGGCAGGTTGTCGCCGGTTTCAACCACGATGTTCTTGTGGGCCACGACGATCGAACCGATTTCGACGTCGGCGCCGATCACGATACTGCCCGCACGCTCGTTGATGACGACCCTTGCCGGACTGCGCACTTCGCCGATGGTCAAGGCCATGACGCTGGACACGAAGTCGACCGGTTCGTCTCGATAGGCGTCGGGAATGGTCACCTCGATAAAGAGCTGATTCAGCGCTTTGGCCACCGGCTTGGTCTGCAATGCCAGGAGCTTGACCGACGGACGGCGCTGCGATGCTTTTCCCTGGTCCGAGAGGTACCAGTTGCCGTTGATCATGTCGGCGATCTCTTGGGCCACTTCGAAATCGGCGTGGTGCTCGTCGAGGACCAGCGTGATCTTGTTGTTCTTGACGAAGACGTTCAGAAAGTCTTCTTCCAGGCGGCATCCGCGGTGGACGCGCGCCGTCGTCGGGAACTTCACGTCATGGACGTGGAGCGCCCCTTCGGCAAAGGCATAAATTCGGCTCCCTTCGGCTTGCGGTCCCATCATGGCCGTGATGAACAACCGGCCCCCCTCCAGGCTTTTCGCGGACCCGATCGAGGCCACGCTGCAATCGATCTCGTCGCCCTGCCGCGCCCCCGCCGCCGGCACCGTGGCCGTAACGCTGACCAGCGCGACGTTCCGCGCGTCCTTGAGCTCGGCGGCGCCCCCCTTGCCGATCTGATTCCCCATCAGCTCCATCGCCATCGCCAAGCTGCGCATCGCCGGAAGGAAGGTTCCGCCGTCGCCGGATCCCTTCAAGCCGATCACCAGGCCCATGCCCTGCAGGGTATTTTGCTCCTGGCCCTTGATGCGGCAGATGTTTTTCAGCCGAATCTGCGCGTGCGCCGAGGAAAGGCAGAGGGCAGAAGGCAGAAGGCAGAAGGTCAAGAAGACCCTCCGCGGCGAAATGCCTACAGCCCGCCGCCGATGGCGATAAATCACTCTCCGTTCCGACTTCATTTGCATACTTCTGCCTTCTGCCTTCATCCCACTGCCTTTTAGAACGGCTTATGACGGTCGAGGAACAACCACAGCCAGCCGCGGCGCCAGCCGTCGCGAACGTGGCCTTCTTCGGTCTTGTAAACGCTTAACTCGGCCACGTCCTCGCTGAGGACCGTATTGTTGGGCAAGACGTCTTGCCGCCGAACGATGCCCGACAGGGAAGCCTTCCAGATCTCGTTGTTGTCTTGCACGCGCTTGTGTGCCTCGACCACCAGGTTTCCGTTGGGCCGGAGGTCGACGACCGTGGCGCCGATGCGAAACTGCAGGCCGTCGGAAGCCCGCAAATTGGACTGCACCATGTTTTGCAGGTTGTACATGGCTTCGATTTCCGGGCTGCCGCCGGTCATCGGCGCGTGCCCTAGTCCGAAATTCTTGAACTGCAGCCATTTTTGCAGGTCGGCGTCGAAACTGGTTTGCTGCCTCCGCATCAACATCGCCTGGCTGATGAGTTGCTGTTTTTCGTCGATAATCACGGTGATGACGTCATTGATCTGGATTTCGGGCGGCTCTTCCGGCTTGATGTACAGCCAGGAGGTGTTTTCCAGCGTCAATGGCCTCCGTGCCCCGGGCGAGCCGTAGAGGCTCGAACTTTGGGCGTTGGCATCGACGCCCCGCGTCAAAGCCAGCCCGGTCACGGTGGCAAAAGCTGCCCGTCGAATGATCTTCATCGTCGCCTCCTTTCCATCATTGCCGGTTTCAACGCGGCGGTCCGTCGCTCGCCGTCGCCTGTGGCGGCGTCCGCGTCGGCCGCCTGTGCAAACACTTCGACCTCGTGAATGCCCGACACCCGCGCCATGAAACGCTCGCGATTCAACAGCGATTCCACGACGATCAAATCGCCCTTGCCGCCGTCTTCCTGGGCGCGCGCGGTGGCCCGCACCTGGATTCCCGCGCTTCGGGCAAAAACGGCCACGGCGTCTCCGCGCCGCACCAAGATGGGCGAGCGCAAGTCGTCTTGCTTCAACACTTGCCCTTCCACGACGGCGCGTTTCGTTTCCAGGCCGAGTACTTCCTCAAGGCGGTGAAAGGGGAAATCCGAGGCGTCGCACTTGGCCTTTCCGAGCTTCACGTCCGGGCGCTGCACGACGTCGCCCGGCACCATGGCCCGCGTCGCCAGCACCACCAGGGGAACGGCGGCGACTTTGGCGGTTACGACGAAAGCCTGGTCGCCCGCCGCGCCGGGCACGGCGATCGCAAATTCCTGTTCCCCGATCCAGGGCGGTTTGCCGCCGCGGGCGACGATCGACTCTTTCGACGCGGCGAGCAGCCGGACTTGATCGTCTTCCAGGCGTACTTCCGCGGTCCATGCCTCGTCGCCGGCGGCCTGTCGCCGCAAGCACGCGGCAATCGCGGCTTCCACACGCTCGGCGGCGCGCCGAGCGGCACTCGTCGAAACCGGCGCCGTCGATCGGGAACCATTGCGAATCTCGATCTGGCTCGACCCCGTCAGGCGGTGCCGGGAGAGGTCGAGGCCCCGCAATGCCAGCAGGTCCTGCACTTCGCGGGCACGAACGAACGACTTGCCTCCCACCGGTGGAGCGGGAAGAAGCTCAATGGCTTGCAATTGCTCGCGCTCCTTGGCGTCGGCGGCGTGGATTTCCGCCACGTCGCCCAGACGCACGAGTCCGCTGGCCTGGCATTCGCCGCGAAGCTGAATCTCAGCGGCGTCGGTGCGCAGGATGCAAAGGCAGAAGGCGGAAGGCAGAAGGCAAAAACGAATGATTCGCCATAACAGCCTTGTCGTGTCTCCTTCTGCCTTCTGCCTTCTGCCTTCTGCCTTCATACTAGAACCTCCGCAGGTTGTTGACGAGCTGCAGCATTTGATCGCCCGCTTGCACGCACTGCGAGTTGAGCTCGTACGAGCGCTGCGTGGTGATCAGGTCGATGAGCTCGTTGGTGGGATCGACGTTGGATTGTTCCAGGCTGTTTTGTACGACCGTGCCCAGGCCGTTCGTGCCCGGCTGGCCGAAGATCGCCGCGCCCGACGAGAGCGTCTCCTGGTAAAGGTTTTCACCCATGGCCAGCAGACCTTCGGGATTCATGAATTTTGCCAGTTGCAATTGGCCCACCTGCGAGAATTGCGTCTGGCCAAATTGCTGGATGGAGACGTTGCCTTCGGAACTGATCACGATGCCCATCGTGTTGATGGGGATGGAGATCTGCGGTTGCACCTGGCGGCCGGTGTTCGATGAGCCGACGACGAGAATGCCGTTGGAGTTGACCGCGAAGTTGCCGGCCCGCGTATAGAGAAAGTTGTTGGTGGTCGGGTCGATCACCTGAAAGAACCCGTCGCCATCGATCGCCAGATCGTAGGGGTTGTTGGTGACATCGAACGTGCCCTGGTCGAAGATCATTTGCGTGCCCTGCACGCGCGTGCCGAGCCCGATAGCCAGGCCCGTTGGAGCATAGTTGTTGAAGGCATCCTGGGCCCCCGGTAATTTGATGTATCGATAGAACAAGTTCTCGGTGTTGGAGCGCGACCGCTTGAAGGCGATCGTGTTGACGTTCGCTATGTTATTAGCGATCACGTCCAGGTTCATTTCCTGCGCCCGCATGCCGGTGGCGCCGGTGCGGAGGGCTTGGATTGACATGAGCGTTCAGGATCAGGATGAGGGATTCAAGATTTACCGATTTGGTCTTGGGCCTTTGGTCTTGGGCCTTTGGTCTTGGGCCTTTGGTCTTGGGCCTTTGGTCTTGGGCCTTTGGTCTTGGGCCTTCGGCAGCTCCCAAGACCTAAGACCTAAGACCCAAGACCTAAGATCTATGTTTTCAACACCCGACTCACCAACTCTCCAAGAATCTGGTCCTGGCTGCGAATCATGTTGACGTTCGCTTCAAAGGCGCGCGAGGTTTCAATCATCTCCGTCATTTCGCCCACCGATTGGACGCCCGATGCCTCCAAAAAACCGCTCAACACATGCCGCTCGTCGGGCGCGATGGCGAGCGGCGGGGCCAAGGGCGAAAACAGGTTGTCGCCGGTCTTTACCAGTTCGCCGTAGGATTTCGGACGGACCAGCGACAGGTAGACGTTGTCGCCGGCCTGCGAAACGGAGCCGTCGGGGGTGATGTGCCAGGCGCCGAGCTGCGGGTCGATGACGACGGGCGTCCCTTGGGTCGAAAGCACCGCATCGCCGTTGGGCGTCACGAGATTGCCCGTCGGCGTAAGCGTGAAATTGCCGGCGCGCGTGAGAAAGTCTTTGCCGTCGCGGCGGACTTGGAAGAAGGCGTCGCCTTCGATTGCCAGATCGGTGCGGGCATTGGTCGGTTGCAACGCGCCGGGCGAGAAATCGGTGATCGTCGCCAGGCTGTCGACGCCGCCGCCCAAGTCATCGAGGCCGCCCCTGCCCGGCACGGCCATGCCGCGCTGGACGGCTTCGGCCAACCGCGACTGAAAGACCGCCTGCTCGCGCTTGAAGCCGGGCGAATTGACGTTGGCCAAATTGTTGGCAATGACCTCCATGCGCAGGCTTTGCGCCTGGGCGCCTTCGGCCGAGATATAAAGTCCGTAGGGCATCGCCTGGCGATCTGGCGGTCACGCCCCCCCGGGCAGGAACGGTCGCCCCATTCAGCAAGCCGTGTGCCAACGTTCGATGGCGGACCGTCAAAGGTGGTCGGAAAGTACGCTAAGTCGATTGAAAGCGGGCAATTATCGCGACGCCACGTGGACGGCCGCAAGGCTTGATGGCGTTGAACAACGCGGTCTCTTACAGGCGGGAGTTGCCGCTGAGGCGCAGGTTCAGCCGGTTCCGTTCTTGGCTGGGCGAGTGAATCCTGGACGGCTATACCTTACGCGGCCAGCAATGAGACATTTAGCCGAACCAAGAATGGCGGTGGCTGGGGCAGAGGCTGGCCAGTTAGCGGTCGAGAATGAGACAGTTTTCCGCGAGCAAAAGCGGTGGCTGGGGCAGAGCTTGGCCCGATAGCGGCTGGCGACTTCAACAGCGTGACGGCCAAGCGATGCCCCGGTTGGACGCACCGGGACATCGCCTGGCCGCCGAGATGAACGAAGTGCCATCCTCCACCTGGCCAGGCTCTGCCCCAGCCACCGCCGATGTCTCATTCTCCGCCGCGTGAAGTGTATAATAAACCAGCCTCCGCAAAGCAGGCCGGAACGAATGCGACCTACAAGGATAGACTTATGACGAGAATCACGATCGATGCCGAGTTGCGCAGCAAGCTCCTCAACCTCAGCCAGCCGCTCGATCTGTGCGATGAGACCGGGCGTGTCGTCGGGATATTTACGCCGGTGAGCACTTCGCCGCCTCCCGGATACGATGAACCGCCCCTTAGTGAGGAAGAGTGGAAGCGCAGAGAAGAAGGGCCGGACTACAGCATCGATGAGGTCCTTGCTCGACTGGAGCGCTTGTGAAATTTGTTGTTCGGTGGAAGGACGATGCCGACGCGGACCTTGCTGCAACGTGGGTTAATGCTGATTCCTTGGAACGACGGAAAATCACAGCCGCTGCCCGCGACATTGATCGGCTCCTTCAAAGCGATCCGTACGCGCACAGCGAATCGCGCGAAGCCGATCGTCGAATCGTGTTCGTTGCCCCTTTGGGAGCAACCTTCCGGGTCGATGTTCGGGCCCAGAAGGTCGTGGTTCTCCGTGTTTGGCGGTTCCGCTAATCACCGGCCTGCCACAAAGCCCGCTGGAAGCGGTTCAGTCCGAGTGGCTGTTCGCACCGCTCTCAACAGGCGTTGATTCGCCGTCCTGCCGGCCTCGGCGCACACGGGAATCCCCTCCCTCCGAGGAGGGCTTGTGGAAATGCCCGCGCCCGTGCCGGCCGTGTTCGCCCGGCGGGCAAACGCGCTGCCGCCGCTCTTCCAGCCAGGCCGTCCACTGCACGCGCTGCTCGTCGTTCAGCACCGCGGCCACGGCCTCGTTCATCTGCGTGAACGACTCGCGAATCTTCGGAAAGAACACTTCGCGCCGCAGCCGATCCATCGACGCCAGATGCTCTTTCATGATTCGATCGACCTGAGAGACCTGCTCCTCGCTCAGCGACAGTTTTTCTTCGAGCTCCGATGCCACCTGGTGGCCCACAATCACGGGATCGTGACGCTTGGCGCTGTCTTCGATGCGGCGGTTGATGAGCATCAGCGAGGCGCCGCTGCCGATCACGCCGCCGGAACAGAAGACGGCGACCATCATGCCGAGCAGCAGGCGGCGCGGGGGTCGCCCGCCGGTTGCGGCGGTTTGCGGAACGGGCCAGGTCGTTTCAGTGGTACTCATTCGAAGATTGCGCTTAACGGTTTGCAAAAGGCCACCAGGGGATCTTCGAGCGACTCCCAACACGGCAGCGCGAACATGCCCACCAACACCGCCGCGGCCAGCGACAGGCCGGCAAAAGCCAATAACGGCGAATCGGCCCCCATGCCCAAGTAACCCACCGCTCGCAACGCCCCGCGGCGGCACTCGAACGCGTCGACGCTGGCGGCCACGCGCGCAGCCACGTCGATCCGCGGAGCGCGCTCGTTGCGGGCCACGCTTGCCAAACGCTCGAATTGGTTCAGATCGCTCATCTTATTGGATCAAAACTATCGCTCAAAAATCGACTCGTCGATTTGTCGTTCCTCGAGCAGTTTCTTCAGCTTCTTGCGTGCCCGGTGGGCCTGCACCTTGACCATCGTCTGGCTCCAGCCGGAACGATCGGCGGCTTCGGCCACCGAGCAACCCTCCAAATAAAGCAGCGTGAGCACCAGCCGGTCGCGCGGCGGAAGCTCCCCAAGCACGCTGTGGACGATAACGGCGGCTTGCTCGGCGGCATCGTTGTTGACCGGCTCGACGCTACGGTGCCAGTCCTGGATCGATACGCCCGCCTGGCGACGCGCCCGCGCCTGCTCTTTCCAATAACGATAGCCGACGCGGGTGGCGATGCGGCGGAGCCAGTGCAGCAGGGGCGCCCGTCCCTTGAAGGCCCGCAAACTCAAATACGCCTCGACAAACACTTCGTGAACGAGTTGCTCGCAGTCGGCGCGTTGCCGGCTGAGCCGCCACATCTGGGCGGTGATTTGGTCTTGATAGCGGCGAACGATTTGCGCGTAGGCCTGCCCATCGCCTCCCAGGGTCTTGGCGATGTCCGACCAGTCCGCTTCCGATACCGGTGACGCGCCGTCGCCCTCATGCGACAAGCTGGTCAGGTCGATGGCGGCGCCGGCCACGCTCGCCGAGGCCGCCAACAGCCCCTGGGCATGCGCCAGAAGCTTCTGCGCGTGTGTCAACAGGCTGCCTGCGGCGCGTTCGCCACCGTCGCTGCTCCAGCTTGCTCCGGACGAGCCTAGCGCCCCAACCAAGGAAGTCATACCACTCCTTTACCGCCGGCCGACTCATGTACGCCGCAAGCGCTTGCGGCATCGAAACCTAAGTGTAGCGATTCAGGCCGCCAGTTACAGCGGGACCGGACCAAAAAAACCGCTCCCTGCGTGGCGACGCGGAGCTACCGGGAATAGTCCGTCGTCGAACGCCGCAGGGAGCGGAGGCGGTTCGCTGCCGGGCTCGCCTTGAACCGGCAACAGGAAGCGTTGCCGATGTGCCCGGCACGACCACAGTGAAGAAGTGGACCGCCAGGGCGTTCGGTTACACCATCCTTGTGCGAATCGCGATCGCCACAAGCCGCCGACGGCGAAAACGACACAAGTCTTTGGGTACAGGAGATTTGCGACACCGAGCGCGGTGGCTGGGGCAGAGGTTGGCCAGGCAGCGGCCGGATCTGCTCAACCACTCGGCGGCCAACCGATGCCCCGGTTCGCGACCACCGCGACCTCCGGGCCAGGAAAAGGTTTCAGGCCAGGAAAAAGCCAGGAAGGACTTTTGTTTTATCGCGGTCGGCCGCTGCCCATGGTCGGACCGACGCCAAAGCCGGAAAATGCCCGGCCCGCGCCGTTTAGTCCGCCAACGCCCGTGGAGGTCCCAATGCTGGTGTTGATCCCGCTGGGAACGCCAACCGGATCGGTAAACGATCCGCTGGGGGCACCACCGGCCGATCCCTGCGTGCCGCTCAGAGGTAAACCCTCTCCTCCCCCTTGCCAGATGAGGCCTCCGCCGACGCGCGGCCAGCGGCGTCGGCCAAGAACGCCTTCTTTGTATTCCAGCCTCAACAGCGCGGGATCGACGGGCCGCCGCACATAGCCGATACCGGCGGTGTACGGCCTCCAGCGGGAGCCGTCGAAATACGACCAACGATTGTCGGGCGTCCGATACCACCAGCGGCCGTTGGAGAGGCGGTATCGCGAGCGGTTTTCGGGTGCGCCGCCGGTCGGGGCGCGCTCTTCCGCGCGCCGCGCGCTCGCCTGGGCGGGTGTGCCCGGCGGGGCCGCAGACCCTTCCTGTGCCGCAAGCCGGGCGCTCGCGGCGATTAATACGCCGCTCGTGAAGAGAAAAACGCTTCGCCACATAAAGAGGGCCTTTCAGCACGTTGGATCGTTCAAATACATTCTACCCGCTGTGCAGACGCCATGCCAGTGTTGATTGCCCAGCGAAGACGCCACCGGCACGTGGAGCACGACCGTTTCCACCCGCACGACTGCCAGAATCGCTAAAGACGGCAGAATTCGCCAACCGAAGTCCAGATAGGCCGGCAGCGCGTCCGGGATTACGTGGCTGCCGCCTGCCCGGCAACGATTGGTGCCGGATGCGGAAGCATTGTGGTAGTTCGTTCTTTACAGGGAGGCAACCCGGTGTCAATTCACCGCAGGGTTCAGGGTTCAAAATCCAAAATCCAAAATCTGATATTACTGCTCCTAATCGCGGCCCCCGGCTGCACGCGTGCCTTCTGGCGTGGCCGGGCCGACCGCGAGGTGGCTTATCTGGTGGCGGAAAAGTCGAACAACCCTCGTTGGGCGTTGCCGGCCGGATTCAACCTGAACATGGATCCGCGCAGCCGCTACTACGACCCGACCAACCCCGACCATCCGCCGCTTCCGCCCGACGACCCGTACTCGCACGTCTACATGCACCGCGTCGACGGCAAGCGCGCCGCGCCGTGGTGGCATATCAACGGTGAGCTGCCGCAGTTGCCCAATCCTGGCTGGCGGCAGCGGCTGGCGGAGTATTGCGAGATGACGCCCGAAGGGGCCGTCAAGCTGGACATGCCGGGCGCGGTGGCCCTATCGTATATTCATCAACCCTTGCACCGTACCCAGCTTGAAACGCTGTATCTCTCGGCGCTCGACGTCAGCGCCGAGCGGTTCCGCTTCAACCTGCAATTCTATCCGGGTGCGGGTCTCTCCTTCTTGCGGGCGGGGACGGCAGCCAACGGTGTCATCGCCACGCCGGCTTCGCCGGGCCATCCGGCGATTGTCGTGCCACGAAGTCAACTTACCCAGACGAACGGCGTGGCGCCTGGCTCGGCGGCGGTCTTAAGCAAGGAGTTCGTCACCGGCGGCACGCTGCTAGTGAATTTCGCCAACAGCTTCGTCTGGCAGCTTGCGGGCCCACACACGAACGCCACGAACTCGCTGATCAACATGAACCTGGTCCAACCGCTGTTAAGCGGCGGCGGCCGGATCATCACCCTCGAAACGCTGACCATCGCCGAACGCACCCTGTTGGCCAACCTCCGCACGTACGAGCGCTGGCGACAGGGCTGGTTTATGAATGTGTCAACCGGCACCAACACCCAGACCGGCAGCGCGCTAACCAGAAAAGGCGGCGGTTTTGGCGGCACGGGCATCACCGGCTTTAGCGGCACCGGCGTCGGCGGTCTTGGCAACGTGGCCACGGCCGCCGGCTTTACCGGATTCGGCACCGGGGGAGGCGCGGGCGGCCTCGGCGGCACGGCCACGGCCGCAGTGGCCGGCGCCGCCGGCGGCGGCGCCGGAAATGTCGGCGGCTTCTATGGCATCTTGCAGCAGCAAGTCAATATCGACAACGCGCAAAACGCGCTCAATTTGCAGACTCGCACCCTCCGACTGCTGGAGGCCTACCTCACGGCAGGCTTGATCAATATCGCCCAGGTCGACACCTTCCGGCAAAGCGTGGAAACCAGCAAGGCGAACATTTTGGCCGCGCGAATTGGCCTGGAGAACTCCAAGGACTCGTTTAAACAAACCATCCTTGCTCTGCCGCCCGATCTGCCTATGGTGTTCGACGACCCGCTGATCAAACAATTCCAGCTCATCGATCCACGCCTCAACGACCTGCAGAACAAAATCGCCGACTTTACCGAAGCAGCGGGGACCGTGTCCGTCAATGCCAGCGACGAACAGTTGACGCAGATTCTTGACGACCTGTCTCGGCTGCGCGCCGACACGGGCGGCGCGCTGCCCCGAATGCGCGACGACATGCGACTGCTCGACAGCCGCACGGAAGCCCGCACCCGCCGCATGACGCCCGTTGAGCGTTCCGAGTTTCTGGCCGACAAGCAACGGCTCGACGATAGCGCCACCGAGCTCGAAACGCGCTTCACGCAGTTGGAGGCACGCGTGGAAAGCTTGCGCGAGACGTCCGGCGTGCAGCCGGCGGAGCAAACGATCAATGAGGCCGTGGCGTTGGCCAACGACCTTTCCGGACTGGCGCAGGAAGTCGCGTTGGTCACCGCTAAGGCCCGCCTGGAGTCCGTCAACATCGCGCCGATTGAGCTTTCCACCGTCGACGCGCTGCAGATCGCCCGCGCCCATCGGCTCGACTGGATGAATATTCGCGCCAGCGTCGTCGATCAGTGGCGGCTGATTTGTTACAATGCCAACTCGTTGCGCTCCATTTTGAATTTGACGGCCAACGGCAGCCTGGGAACAGTGGGCAACAACCCGGCGAAATTCGAGGCCAATAACGGCCAATTGACGCTCGGCGTGCAATTCGCTCCCCCCTTCACGCGCCTGCTGCAGCGCAACAACTATCGGCAGGCGCTGGTGCAGTATCAGCAACAACGCCGCGCGGCAATCCAGTACGAGGACGCCGTCAACATCGCTCTCCGCGCCGACATGCGACTCATCACGCTCTACGAAGTGAACTTCGAGATCCAGCGGCAAGCGGTGCGGATCGCCGTTCGGCGCGTCGACGACACGCGCGAGGAGCTGAACCAGCCGCCGCCGCCCGTGGTCCTCGGACAACCGCCGGCCACCTTGGGGCCGACCGCCGCCAACAACCTGCTGAGCGCCTTGCAGGCCCTCAGCGACTCGCAAAACAATCTGATGAGCAATTGGTTCCAGCACTACCAGCAGCGCATGACCCTCTACAACGACCTGGGCGTCATGCGTCTGAACGACCGCGGCGTGTGGATCGACGAGCCAATCGATCAGGGCCTGGCCCAACTTGAGCAGATGTACCCTTTGCCGCCGGAATTGCCGGTCGATTGGCTCAAGGATGCCGGACTGGCGCCGCCGTCGCTGTACCCGACGGAGGGCGTTCCGCCGTTAGGCGGCACGACCGCCCAAGTGCAGGCTGAGGCGGCCACGCCGGAAACTCCGCGGCCCCGCGCCGACATTCCGCGGCCCGAAGAGCGGCAGCCCTCGCGCGAGATCGAACGTCTGCCGCTGCCCGATGGCGAAAACCCGCCCGAACCGCCCGGCGAAGCCACCTTGGACGAGGCCGCCAACGACGGGCCGGCCAAGCCGAAGAAAAAAGGATGGCCCTGGCCGATCAAGTTCACCAGCCACAGGCGGCAAGAGCCAATCGCAAATTGATTACTTCACGCGGCCGATCGTGAGACGTTTTGCCCCGACGAAAAGCGGTGGCTGGGGCAGAGCTTGGCCAGGTAGCGGCTGGCAGCCTTCATGAGCGTGGCGGCCAAGCGATGCCCCGGTTTGACGCGCCGGGGCATCGCTTGGCATGGCGCGGACGTGTCCATGAGCCGGCTTTAGCCGCGCTTGGACGGTCTGCCACCAGCTTTAGCTGGTGGTGCGCGGCTACCCTGCCTGTTCCTTTGAGCCGGCTTTAGCCGGGCTTCTCGACCATCGCGGCCTGGGTGTCGCGGGCAAGGGCTACAGCCACGATCGAGAAGCCCGGCTAAAGCCGGCTCAAGATTATTGATGATGTTCGCCCACCACCAGCTAAAGCTGGTGGCAAACACGATCCCCGATCGGAACAAATCCCGTATGACTTAACCGCATCCGAGCCATCGGTTTTGCGCGCGCCGGTCGGCGCCTACGGCACCGCGACCGCTAAGGTATCCGCGTGAGCCTGCTCGTCGTCCGCCTCCTCAACCGGCGAGTGAAACGGGCTGAACGTCTTGGGGCAATCGCCGAAGCTGATGCCCAGCGCCCGCGCGGCCTGCACGGCGGCGCTCGTCGGATCGACCCGCCGCAGCCGGCTGACCGCTTCGGCGATCGGCACGCTGTCGATCTGCGGCGGCTGAAAGCAGATCATCTGCCCGAAGTGGCGGTGATGGACGAGCCGCACCGCGTGCGCCCCGAACTGCGTGGCCAGCACGCGGTCGAACGTGGTCGGCGGCCCGCCGCGCTGCAAATGGCCCAGCACCACGCAGCGCACGTCGCGGTGCAGCCGCTCCTGAATCTCGTTCGCCACCACGTTGCCGATGCCGCCCAGCCGCGTCTGCCGGCTCTCTTGCCGCCGCTCTTGCGTCACCAGTTCGCCGTCGGGCAAATGCGCGCCTTCGGCCACCACCACCAGCGTGAACCGCTTGCCCTGCGACTCGCGGTCGAGAATCTTGTGGCAGACGTGATCGAAGTGCCAGGGAATCTCCGGAATAAGGATCACGTCGCCGCCGCCGGCGATGCCCGCGTGCAGGGCGATCCAGCCGGTGTGGCGGCCCATCACTTCCAGCACCATGATGCGGTCGTGAGCGGCGGCCGTGGTGTGCAGGCGGTCGAGGGCATCGGTGGCGCAGGCCACGGCACTGTCGAAGCCGAAGGTGTAGGCCGTGGCCGACAGGTCGTTGTCGATCGTCTTGGGCACGCCGATCACCGGAATACCGAACTCATAAAACTGCTGGGCGATGGCCAGCGAGCCGTCGCCGCCGACGCAGATCAGGCCCGACAGGCCAAGTTGCTCGACGGTCACCTGCACTCCGGCCAGCAGCTCGATGTCGATCTCGACCCGCTGGTCGACGCCGCGCGTGGCGGCGAAGCGACCCTGATTCGTGGAGCCGAGGATAGTGCCGCCCTGGTTGAGGATGCCCGATGTGTTCTTGTGGTTCAGCGGCAGATAACTGACCGGGTCGACCAGACCCTCATAGCCGCGCAAGAAACCGACGCAATCGTAATCGAGCCGCTCGGCTGATTTGACGACGCCGCGGATGACCGCGTTCAGGCCGGGACAATCGCCGCCGCTGGTCAGGATGCCGATTCGCTTTGTCATGTTGGTTCGTGCAGCAGGAATAGCTCGTGGTAACGTTCGCCCGACAAATGTAGGTCATCTTGGCCGGTGCGATTGTGCGGATTCTGATGGGCGGACGGACTTGCAACGCGTCGCGAGGCCGGTATGCTGACGTACCGAGCCTGATCTACCACGGAGCCTTCAACATGATTCGCCGTCGTCTGACATTCGCCGTTCTCGCCGCCGTCGCCGCGGCGTCATTCACCCCGGCTTTTGCCGCCGATGAGTTCACCACCACCACGCCGGTAGCGAGGCCCGACGATTGGTGGCAGGCGCGGCACCAAAAGATCAACGACCGCGCCAACCAGGGCGACGTCGATCTGATTTTCATTGGCGACTCGATCACGCAGGGTTGGGAAAGCGATGCGGCTCAAGGCGTGTGGCAGAAATTCTACGGCCCGCGCAAGGCCATGAATGCCGGCATCGGCGGCGATCGCACTCAGCACGTGCTGTGGCGGCTCGACAACGGCAACATCGACGGCATCCAGCCCAAGCTGGCCGTGGTGATGATCGGCACCAACAATTCCGGCAGCGACAGCCCCGATGACATCGCCGCCGGCATCACGGCCATCGTTCAGAAGCTGCGGACGAAGCTGCCCTCGACCAAGGTCCTGCTGCTGGGCATTTTTCCTCGTGGTCCGGACGCCAACGACGCCAAGCGAAAGGTGAACATCGCCACCAACGAGATCATCAAGAGCCTGGACGACGGCAAGTCGGTCGTCTACCTCGACATCTCCGAAAGCTTTTTGAGCGACGACGGAAAGCTCGAGCGCGAGATCATGCCCGATCTGTTGCACCTGAGCAAACGCGGCTACGAGATCTGGGCCGAAGCGATCGAGCCGCAGGTGGCGAAGCTGCTGGGCGAGTGAACGCCGACGAACAAGGGGGTGGCTGGGACTTGAACCTAAGCTCCGGCCGGAATCAAATCCTTGACGGCCAACTCGATCGATGTGCCGTCCGACAGACGCAAGCTCACGCTGTGGCTCATCGCGTACACCGTTTGCCGCGAGTAACGTCGCTTCCGTTTATCAGGCAAGGCGTACACCTCGATCTGATCATCGATCAGATTCACGATCCAATAGGTGGCGATGCCCGAAGCGGCGTAGAGAGCGCATTTGGTGCGGCGGTCGTAGTCGAGCGAGCTATCGGCCACCTCGACGACGACGAGCACGTCGGTGGCCGCGGGATGCCGGGCGAGATACCGGTTTGGGGCACCTTCAACGAGTGCCAAATCCGGTTCCGGCTCGCTGGTTTTCGACAACGTGACCGGCAGTTGCGTGCGAATGTGGCAGTCGTATCGGCCGGTATGCTGCTCCAGGAGCCGTTGAATCTGGGCGATCGTTGCCGCATGACGACGACCGTGAACCATTCGTCCTTCTCCCACCGCAGCGCGGTCTTTGTGCATGACGACGCCGTCGATCAGCTCGACCGGATCGCCTTCCACCAAGATGCCCTGACCGACCATCTTGTGAAACTGCTCGACGGTAAAGGGAAGTGGCGCCGGCACGCGTCCCGCGACCACATCATTCAATCTGCCGGTATTCATAGACCTTGCACCTTTGGCCACTCGCCGCTCTATGAAAACATCATACCACTTGGCCGACGTGCCACGCCACAAATTCCCGCACGCCGTCCTCGAATGAAACCCGCGGCTTGTAGTTCAGCAGCCGCCGGGCCTTCGTCAGGTCGGCATGGGTCAGCGGCATGTCGCCCGGCTTGGCGGGCTGATAGTCGATGGCGGCTTTCTTGCCCAACGCAGCCTCCAAGGTCGCGATCACATCCTTCAATTCGATCGGATGATCGTGTCCCAGGTTGATGGCCTCTCCCACAACGTTTCGTGCGTCGAGCGCGGCGAGCAGGCCGCCGCAAATATCGCTGACGTGGGTGAAGTCGCGAAGCGCGCTGCCGTCGCCGAACAGCGGCAGAGGCTTTCCCGACGCAATGGCGGCGGTCCAAATCGACAAGGCCAGGTCGGGCCGGAGACGCGGTCCATAAACGCTGAAGGGCCGCAATGAGACCACCGGCACCTGGTGGAGCTGAAAGTAAGTCATCCCGAAGAGCTCCGCGGCACGCTTGCTGGCGCCGTAGGGACTAAGCGGCCGGCCCAAAGGCGCGTCTTCCACGAACGGCGCCGTTGCCGGATGCCCGTAAACCGTGGACGAAGAGACGAGCAGGAACCGCTCGACGGGAAACTGCCGGGCGGCCTCCAGCAGCGACAGCGTGCCGCCGACGTTCGTCGTTTCGTAGATCAGCGGGTTGGCCACGCTGGGCCTCACGCCGGCGTAGGCGCCCAGATGAATTACGTGCGAGAAGCGATGCCCCTGGAACAGTCGCCGCATGGCCTCCGCATCGCGGAAGTCGCCTTCGATCACCGCGACCTTTTGACTTCGCGCGAAGCTGGCGACGCTGGCTCGCTTGACCGCGGGGTCATAAAAGTCGTTGAAGTTATCGAGGCAGACGATTTTCTCATCGCGCTCGGCCAGCAAGCGTTCGATGAAGTGGCTGCCGATGAAGCCGGCCCCGCCGGTAACGAGGAAAGGCATGGGTGGTTAGTGGTTAGTGGTTAGTGGTTAGTGGTTAGTGGTTAGTGGTTAGTGGTTAGTGCATGGACTACCTTCCCAGCCAATTCCTACGGCCCAGCGCCAGAATCACCCACAGGGCATGCCAAGCCTCCTTGGAATTGATCTTGGAGCTGCCGCGCACGCGGTCGACGAACGTGATCGGCGTTTCACCGAAGCGGCAGCCGAGCCGTTTCAAGTGCCAGAGCACCTCCTCTTGAAAGGCGTAACCCTGCGAGAGAAAGCCGCCAAAATCGAGCTGCGCCAACCGCGTAACACGGTAGCAGCGATACGCGCCGCTACAATCTTTGGTCGTCAGTCCCAACAGCATGCGGGCATACAGATTGACGCTGCGGCTCATCAAGTAGCGCTTCAGCGGCCAGCCTTCGATGCCGCCGCCCGGTACATAGCGGGACCCGATCATCACGTCCACCGGCGGACCATCGGGCGGATCCATCGCCGCGATGAGCTGCGGCAGATACCGCGGATGGTGGCTGAAATCGGCGTCGATATTCAGCAGATACTTGTAGCCCTGCTCGATGGAGTAACGCATGCCGGCCACGATGGCCGAGCCCAGCCCCAGCTTGCCTTCGCGGTGCAGGCAATGAATGCGCGGGTCTTGCCGCGCCTGTTCGTCGCACCAGCGGCCGGTTCCGTCGGGCGAATTGTCGTCGATCACCAGCAGATCGACCTGGGGCGCATGCTGAAAAACCTCCGCCACCAACAGCGGCAGGTTGTCGATCTCGTTGTAGGTCGCCACCGTAACGAGTGTTTTTTCGGCGTTGGACATTTCCGGCATTTTAGCGTTGCACCCGGCCACCCGCCACGCCAGCCCATCGACATCCGATGCGCGTTCGCCGCACCCGCGCGAACCTCTTCAGGCAATCCTCGCTCTTCTCGTCGGCAGGCATGAGGCTTGCTGTGCCTTGTGGCCCGACTGAGTATAATGGCCAGAACCAGTGCCCTCCTTCACACGGCTGTGATGCCCCCGCCGCTTACCGCTCCTGCCGCACCCACCGCCCCGCTGGCGTCGCGCGCCGCCCGGCCCAAGTGCTCGCCGGCCGGTGACGGGGCGGCGTTTGGCGCGCCGTTCTGGTTCACCTACGCGGCAAACACCTCCACGATGGTGGCCGTAAGTCTGCTTTACCGCTATGGCGATTTCGTGTCATTCATGGGCGGAAATGAGGTCGATCTCGGCTGGATCGTCGCCGCGGGCATGGTCGGCAGCCTGCTGATGCGGCTGGCCCAAGGCACGGGCATCGACACCTATGGGCCGCGGCGGATCTGGCTCTGGTCGTCCGCCATGCTCATCGTAAGCTGCGCCGCGCACCTGCTGGTGACCACGGCCCACGGTCCGCTCATCTACGCCCTGCGCGTGCTGTTTCAAACCAGTGTTTCCGGGTTCTTCGGCGCCTCGATCACCTACATTTCCGGCCGCGCGCCGGTTGCCCGCATGGCCGAGGTCATCGGCACCTTGGGCACGTCGGGCTTCGTCGGCATGATGATCGGCACGCAGCTCGGCGACCGGCTGCTGTGTACGCTCGACCGGGACCACGTCGCGAGCATGTTTTATGCAGTCGTTTTGATCGCGTCGGCCGGTTTTGCGTTTTCGTGGTTTGCCACGCGGGGCGTCGGGGTGCGCCCCAAGCGGCGGCAGCCACCCATGCTGTTGGTCCTGCGGCGATATCATCCAGGCGCCGTGCTCTGGGCAGGGGCCGCGGCCGGCTTCGGGCTCGGCCTGCCGACGATCTTCTTGACCCGTTATGCGGCGGAACTGCACATTCCGAAGCTGGCCGTGTTTTTCTGGATTTACGCGCCCACGGCGTTTGTCACGCGGATGCTCATTCGGCAGTTGCCGCGGCGCTGGGGAGTGCGGCCGATGGTGCTGTGCGGCATGACGAGTCTGTCGCTGGGCACGCTCAGCTTTTTGCTGGTCAAGACGGAATGGCAGTTCGTCTTTCCGGCGGTGCTGATTGGCATCGCCCACGCGTTCGTGTTTCCGGCGGCCGTGGCGGGCGGCAGCGGGGCATTTCCCTTGCGCTATCGCGGTTTGGGCACCACGCTGGTGTTGGCGATGTTCGATGTCGGCAATCTGATCGGCATGCCGGCCGTCGGCGAGATGGTTTACTGGTACGGCAAGATGGGTTTGCCCGACTATCCCGCCACGTTCGTCACCGCCTCGGCCGCGATCTTCGCCACCGGCGCCGCCTACACATGGTTCAGCCGTGAGGCGCGCACGGCGTAGTTCTCGATTTTCGATTGATTAAGGTCCGAGGCGCGCGATATGGTCTAATCCGGCTCCCGTCGTCCCTGCTTTTTTTGCGAGGTCCGGCGTTTGTTTTCCAGCCGGCGCCTGATCGACGCCCGTGTCGGCTTGGTGCGCTTGCGCCGCGTCGGCGGTGCGGCCACTGCCGCCAGCATCTCGCGGAGTCGGTCGAGACAATCGTCGACATTGCGGCCCTGGTCGCGAAAGCGCTGGCTGGAAATGAGCAGGTCGCCATCGACCGTGATGCGGTTGCCGTAGCGGCCGACAAAACGCTCGCGCACCGCTTCGGGCAAGCTGGGACTGGTGCGCACGGGCCACCGCAGCAGGGCCTTGCTGTTCACTTTGTTGACGTTTTGCCCGCCCGGCCCCGAACTGCGCGCAAAGGTGAACTCGAACTCCTCCAGCGGAATCCGGATGCGGTTGCTCACCGTCAGAAACGATTCTGGGTCTTGCGGTGTCTCAGCGGATGACATTGATATAGTATAGGGCACAAGGGCGCGGGCAGACGAGATAGTTCAAAGAACAGCAGGAGAGCAACATCATGAAATCCGTAGCGGACTTCGCGAGAAGTCTGGCCATCGTCGGGCGCGCGGGGAGGAGTCCTCAATTCCGCTGCGCGGTAACGAGCTGTCTGGCGATGTTGTGCGCGACGTGTGCCGCGACTGCGCTCGCCGCGGACAAAACCGCCACGCCTGTCCCCGACCTGCGAACGCGGCGCGAGGGCGACGACTGGCCGCAATTTTTGGGAAAAACGGCCGACAGCAAATCGCGCGAGACCGGCATCCGCACCGAGTGGCCCAAAGAAGGTCCGCCGCTCGTCTGGCACAAGCGCGTGGGCGACGGCTACGGCATGCCCACGATCAGCCGCGGCCGGCTGTTCCAATTTGCACGCGTCGAAGGGCAAATGCGGCTGACTTGCATGAAGAGCGAGACGGGCGAAGAGCTGTGGAAATTCGAGTACGCGAGCGACTACCAGGACCTCTACAACTACGACAACGGCCCGCGCTGCTCGCCGGTGATCGATGACGACCGCGTTTACCTGTTCGGCGTCGAGGGGCTGCTGCACTGCCTGCGCGTGAACGACGGCAAACCGCTCTGGAAGCTCGACACCGCCAAGAAATTCGGCGTCATCCAGAACTTTTTCGGCGTGGGCAGCACGCCGGTGATCGACGGTGACCTGTTGATCGTGCAGGTCGGCGGCAGCCCTCCGGAAAGCCAAGACGTGCCTCCGGGACAGCTCGACCTGGTGAAACCCAACGGTACGGGCGTCGTGGCATTCGACAAATACACGGGCAAGATCAAGTACACGCTCGGTGACGAGCTGGCCAGCTACGCCGGGCCTAAGCTGGCGACGATCGACGGCCGGCGATGGTGCTTCGTCTTTGCTCGCGGCGGTCTGCTCGGCTTCCATCCGCAGACGGGCAAGCTCGACTTCCACTGTCCCTGGCGCGCCAGCGTGCTGGAAAGCGTCAACGCCAGCAATCCGGTGGTCGTCGGCGACCTGGTGTTCATCTCGGAGACCTACGGCCCCGGCAGCTCGCTGTTGCGTGTGAAGCCCGGCGAGTATGAACTGGTGTGGAGCGATAAGGACCGGCGTCGCGACAAGAGCATGCAGACGCACTGGAATACGCCGGTGCATTACGAGGGCTATCTTTATGGTTCCAGCGGCCGGCATACGGAGAACGCGGAACTGCGGTGCATTGAGCTGGCCACCGGCAAAGTGATGTGGAGTCAGCCCGAATTGGGCCGGTCTTCGCTGCTTTACGTCGATGGCCATTTCGTTTGCTTGACGGAGCACGGCCTGGTGCTGTTGCTGAAGGCCACGCCGGAAAAGTTCGACTTGGTGGCCAGCACGATCTTGCCGGTCAAGGAAGCTGCCGGGGCGGCGGACGGCGCGGGTTTCGCCGAACCGCAATCGCTCCGTGGTCCGCCACGTTTGTTGCAATATCCGGCCTGGGCGGCGCCGATTCTCTCGAACGGCCTGCTCTACCTTCGCGGCAAAGACCGGCTGGTATGCCTGGAATTAATTCCCAGCAAGTAAACGTGGCGGCTGCGGGCAGGCGTAGGGTGGGACCAGCGAGCTTGCGAGCGCCGGCCCACCACCAAAGGGTTCAGGGTTCAGGGTTCAGAAATACTTGAATTGACTTTTGCCTAGCCCCTGACGCCTGACGATG
>Ga0307374_10000357_pt1 | contig 87206 bp, 97 predicted proteins | sample OX3MG_FD_202532 | JGI IMG/M metagenome (GOLD analysis project Ga0307374, IMG submission 202532) | Soil microbial communities from Risofladan, Vaasa, Finland - OX-3 | ecosystem: Environmental > Terrestrial > Soil > Coastal area > Acid sulfate soil | place: Finland: Risofladan, Vaasa | collected... | reverse complement strand
TCGCCAGTGTCGAGGACTCCATGGTCATTCTGGGTCCCCCGCGAAGCGGCAAGGGATACAACCTGGTCATCCCCTTCATCCTCGATGCGCCGGGTGCGGTGGTCACCACCAGCACCCGGCCGGACAACCTGGCCGCCACGATGACCGCGCGCGCGAAGCACGGTTCGGTGGCGGTCTTTGATCCACAGGGCCTCGCGAGAGGGGTAACGGGAGCGCTGCGATGGTCACCGATCAGGGGTTGTGAGTCCCCTCAGACGGCGATGCTCCGGGCGAACGCTCTATGCGCCGGTGCCGGCGCCGGAATCACCGACGGAGGATTCTGGATCCAGCAGACCAACACGGTGGTGCGATGCCTGCTGCAGGCGGCCGCCCTCGACGGGCGCACGGCAATTGATCTCTATCGCTGGAGTCTGTCGGCGCCGGCGGCCAGTCAAGCGGTCACGGTGTTAGCGGAGTCACCCGGCGCTGCCCCACTGTGGTCACAGGCCCTCGATGCGGTCATCACCGCGGATCAGCGCCAGCGCGACAGCGTGTGGTCGATCGTGAGCACGGTCTTTGGACCATTGGCCGATCCTCGAGTGGTCGCGCAACTCACACCAGCCTTGGGCGAGGAGTTCCACCCCGCGCAGTTCCTGCGCGACCGTGGGACGCTCTATCTGCTGGGCACGGCGGCCGGGGCCTCGGCCACCGCGAACTTCGTGTCAGCCCTGATCGAAGACGTGGTGGAGACCGCTCGCCAGGTAGCCGGCGCGTCGGTGGGAGCGCGGATGGACCCGCCGCTGGCCCTCATCTTGGACGAGGCGGCGAACTATCCGCTGCCGTCGCTCGGGGCGCTCATGAGCGAGGGTGGCGGCACGGGCATTGCCACCGTTGCGGTACTGCAGTCGCTGGCCCAGGCGCGAGCTCGCTGGGGCCACGACAGCGCCCAAGCGATCTGGGACTCGGCCATTGCGAAGGTGATCCTCGGCGGATCGAGCAACGCCAGTGACCTGCGCGACATCGCCCAGCTCATTGGCGAGCGCGACGTTCAGGAGGTGTCGATCTCGCACCAGTCCGGTGGAGGGCGAAACATCAGCGAGTCCACGCGCCAGCGGGGGATTCTCGACCCCAGCATGATCCGTTCCATCAAGGTCGGCCACGGCCTGTTGATGCTGCGCGCGGCCGCGCCGATCATGTTGACGTTGAAGCCCTGGACTGCGCGCGCCGACGTGGCCGAGTTGCGAAGGGATCGGGCCGCCGTGGAAGAGTCGCTGCGCCTGGGCGCGGCGACGAACGGGGGTGCCCATGCCTAGGCCCGGAACAGGCTTCACATGGTCCGTCGAGCGCGTCACCGACCCCGTCGTCGCACAGGTTCGCGTTGCGACGACGAGAGAGCCGGCCAGTCAGCGCAGCGGAGAAAGCGAGTGAGCATGAGCAACAACGACCTCCAAGAGCGCCAGCGCAGACTGCGCCAGGTTATGGGACACGACGCACCGGCGCCAGACGACGTGGCCGCTCCAGTTCACTGGCCCTCGCTCAGTCCAGTGGAAGCCGAGCGCGCGTGGCCGGAGCTGCGCGCGTGGGTAACCGCGCTGCGCGAACGCTACGAGGATCTCGACTACCACGTGATCCCGGCGTGCTGGTACGAGCACCCGGCCCACGTCGCCGCCCTGCAGGCCTTGAAGGATCACGAGAGGGTCGCCTACGACAAGACGGCGCCGGGATCTTCGGGCACGGATTGGCACCGGGCGTACCGCGACGTGGTGATCCTACTGCGCACATTTACGGGTCACCTCCAGTGCACGACGGCTGCGCACCAGCCGAGCCGTCCGGTCCCGGGAACCGACGAGGCGGCGTGGAAGAAGTTCGTGGCGGACGACATCGCGCGGCGACGTCGCCGGGCGACCGCCGCGGCGTTGGGTCAATCAGAGCAGTAAGCCCACCACCGGGCTAGAGAGAAGGAGACGGGTATGGCCGTAGCGACTACATGGACAGTGCACCACCGGTGCGGGCACGATCAGGACCACGACCTGTCGAAGAAGCCGCCGTCAGAGCGCACGGGTCTGGCGCATTGGCTGGGCCAGCGGGACTGCTCCGCGTGCTGGCGCGCCGGGCGCGGCGAGAACCAGGCCAGGGAAGAGTGGCTCGCCGAGCAGCGCTCCAAAGAGTCGACGGAGATTGACGTCTGGGAGCTGGGCTCGCAAATGCCCGAGCTCGTGGGGACAGAAAAGGCGGTGGCCTGGGCGGCGCGCGTGCGCTACACGCTGATGGGCGAGGCCTACGACTGGCGCATCGATCGAGAGTGGTCCGAGGAAGAGTTCGCCGTACGGCTCGAATCACCGGCGCGCGAGCGCGCCAGCGCCTCGTGGTGGATTGACCAGCGCGACAGCGTCCCCGAGGATCTCGAAGAGCTGTTGACCGACGGCGCGTCAACGGGCGACGCGAGGTTCTCACCTGATGACGGCGATCCGGCATCTCCGGAGGTGGCGACGTGAAAGCCCGGCTTGGTGACAGTTTCGTGCGCCACTGCGCAGAGAGCGCTGCGTTGGCGCCAGCGGGCGCGTTGGCCCGCACCGGTCACCCCGAAAGCCCGTTCTCCCCGTGCGAAGAGCTGCCAGGACCCGAAATGGGCGGAAACGGAGTAGCTGATGAGTGAGATTGTCGCCCTGACCGTGGAAGGCAAGGAGCGCGAGTACCGCGTCCTTGTTGTCAACGGCGCGCCACAGTTGATTGGCTACGGCGTGAACCTGTCGAACGCCGACCTCTCCGGTGCCGACCTCCAGGGGATGGATCTGTCGTTCGTGAATCTGCAGACGGCCAACCTCTCGTTCGCCAACCTGTCAGGTTGCAATCTGTCCTTCGCCGACTTGACCGGCGCGCAGGCGACCGGCACGGACCTGCGGGGGTCAACCCTGCGCGGAGCGGTCACACTCGATGCGAGCCTGACCGGCGCCGACCTGCGAGGGGCGACGTACGACAAGCGGTCGGTTCGCGGCGCCTTCATCTGCGACGAGCTCACGCCGGAGTACTTGCGCACGCTGGGAATTCCTACGCCACTCGACATGGCGGGCTCGGAGGATTCGCTGACGCTGTCTGAACAGGCCGCCGAGTTGGAGGAGCAGATTTCCCTGCTCGAGGCGAAGGCCGCAGCCGCCGACGAGTGGAACAACAGGTTGGAGAAGCGCGAAGTCGAAGCCAACGGAGTGCCCGCTATGAGAGATCAGGACGGCGTCCTGGCGGACGCTCCCTCGGCGAATGTCTCGGCACTGCCCACCCAACCCAACGATTCACGAGGAGGTCGTATGCGCGACTATTCAGGACTGCTCGAAGGACTCAGTGCCGGCATCGCCGAGCTCACGACCAGCGAGAAGTGGACGCAGTACCTCGACGTGCAGAGCAAGTTCCACCGCTACAGCCCCAATAACGTCATGTTGATCCTGATGCAGAATCCCTACGCCACGCGGGTGGCTGGTTACAACGCCTGGAAGGCACTGGACCACCAGGTGTTGGCTAAGGAGTCGGCCCTACGGATACTCGCGCCCATGAAGTACAAGAAGGACGACGCGCCCGAGGGTGAAGAGGCCCGTGAAATTCGCGGATTCAAGCTGGTGCCCGTGTTCGATATCAGCCAGACCGAGGGACCAGATCTGCCCGACATCGTGAGCAAGCTCGAGGGACTCGCGCCCGAGGGTGTGTTCGTCAAGCTGACCGAGTTCGCGCAGGGTATTGGTTTTCGCGTCGAGCGACCCGAGTCACTCGACAGCGGCGCGAACGGTGACACCACTCACTCGGAGGGGCGAATCCGAGTGGTCAGCACCAACTCAGAGGCCCAGCAGGCCAAGACGCTGGCCCACGAGATCGGACACGCACTCCTGCACGATCCAGGTGTTGAGGCGACCAATGAATTGGCGCGAGGGCTCAAGGAGCTCGAAGCTGAGTCCACGGCCTACGTCATCTGCACGGCGCTCGGCATGGACACCAGCGACTACTCCTTCGGTTACGTGGCCGGCTGGGCCGGGGGCGCCCCGGAGGCTATTCAGGGCATCAAGGCGTCGACAAGGCGCATCCAGAAGGCCGCAACGGCGGTGTTGAAGACCTTCGAGGTGGGTGAACCCGTAGTTGAAGTTACGAACGACGTCAGCATTGAAATGGTCGCTGAGCGCTCGGTTGACGTGGACACAATGTTTCGCACCGGCGAACGTCGGACGGAAGATCTCGTCGAGCTCGAGCGGATCCAAGAGTTCGCCGACGCGTCCGACGGACGTATCCAAGTGCTCTCGATCGATCTTCCGCTGCGCGACTCCCCAGCCAGCAACTACCAGCCACTCTCGGCGGCGGAACTCGACGTATTGGACTGCCCTGTCGATATGTGGCGCGAACTCGGCATCTGAAAGGAGATTGAGATGGCTAGAGACGTATCGCTCGTTGTGAGGTATCACCCAGATACGCGAACGTTCCAAACCGATCCGGACCAGACGGACGCGTACCTTCCTGATGGGCCAGTGTGGAACTACGAGACCGACCAATCCGAAAGGGACTACGAACTCGTCAACGAGGCATGGCGACAGTTGAACGCGAGATTCGCGGCACCTGCGGATTCCACGCCGCAGAGTGCACGAGAAGGACTCGTGCTTGCCCACGAAATTGACGGACGTCCTGTCGGTCACGAAGTTGAAGTGGCAACCTCACCACGATTGCCAACGCCAGTGATAATCAACAACGTTGATCCGGTCTCACGCGAGACCCAGAGAATGGTATTCGGCTTCAACGATGGGCTGCCCACGATGGCCCTCTTTGTAGGAGACAGTGAAGAACCGATCTTGATAGATCGTGCAACGTTGCAAATGGCCGTCGAGAGCGGCTGGCCCGAACTGCGCAACCCAGTCGCGACCGATCCGACCGTAGAACTGTTCATTACCTGTGCCCTAACGATGGTTGATCCCGATTGCCAATTGGATATGGAACAGGTGCTGGACTTCAGTGACAGTGTCCGCCAGTACCTTGACGAACACCCGATCGTCGACATAGAGCACGATGGGCAACTGACCGACATGGCCCACAGTTTCGTTGACGAATGGCAGGATGTGAATCCTTTTCCGATCGAATCCGCCTACCACCCGACCACTGACGCCGAGTTCGAAGTTCTCGATGCTGGCATTAACGCCAGCATTACCGCCGGCCAAGTGATTCAGTAGCGAAGGGAAATAGGCCATGGCAAACGACCGTTCGCTAAGCCGGACAGCCTATCTGAGAGCGCGTGTGGGGCCGTCTCGTGGATAGAAAACCGCTTGCTCAGGAAGTTTCGGCCGTTCGTGAGCGATCCAGTCGCGAATACGTCGATCGACCACTTTTGGACATCTCAGCGGCGGCTAGCCACCTCGGATGCTCCGAAAGGTTTATCCGGCGCCTTGTCCAAGAACGGCGTATTCCCTTCGTGAAACTTGCGGGAACCAGGGTGAGGTTCTTGGAGTTAGACCTTGACCAGTGGGTTGCCGGTCAGCGCGTTGAGGCAAGACGATGAGGCGACAATGCGTTGCTCGTAAAAGTGTTTCGCAGATACCATCAGAGCGAAGTAGAGGAGTCACACTGGCCATATACCATGGCAAGACCATGACAATAACCGTGCAGAAGACAGACCAAAGTTTTCGTGTCGCCGTTTACTGCTGCTCGAATACTGAGGGGCTAGGGGTCTGCTGCGGCCGTAGAGTGCTCACCTCGAAAGCCAGGGTCACGTCATGACAGGGCGAAGGCATTTCGGGTCGATCCGTAAGCGTCCGTCAGGTCGATGGCAGGCAACATATAGATACGACGGGCGACTTCACTCTTCAGGAACTTTTTCAGCGAAAGCTGACGCGCTTGCGTACTTGTCAACAGTCGAGGCCGATCTTCGCCGCGGTGCTTGGATTGACCCCCGGGCAGGACAAGTTACTCTCAGAACGTACGCCAACGAGTGGTTATCGCGACGCCCGGATCTTTCAGTGCGAACCTTAGAGCTCTACCAGTATTTACTTAGTAACCACATCTTTCCGACATTGGGACAAGTCACACTTGCTGGACTTGCACCATCGAAGATCAGGGGTTGGCACGCGGAACTGGCAATTAGGCACACCAGTACTGCGTCCAAGGCTTACCGGCTCCTTTCAACAATCATGCGAACTGCTGTAGCTGACGGTTTCATCATTAATTCACCATGCAAAGTCAATGGTGCCGGTACCGAACATGCAGCGGAACGGCCAATGGCGACTGTCGCAGAGGTGGACGCGCTTACTGCCGCCATGCCAGATCGTTTGCGACTGGTTGTACTGCTCGCAACGTGGTGTCAATTAAGACGAGGTGAAATTCTTGGTCTTAGAAGACGAGATGTTGATGTACTTCACTCCACGATTCGGATCGAGCAGAGTCGAACTTTCACCCGTGACGGAAGTTCACTCACTAAGTCCCCTAAGACTGCGGCAGGTCGTAGAACTTTGTCAGTGCCGGCAAATGTGATGGAACTGATAATCCAGCACTTAGAGCGATTTACGGTAGCCGAAGCAGACGCTCTTCTCTTCACAACTGAAGCTGGAGCACCGTTGACAGCGAGCGTCCTTCAACGAGCGTGGTCTAAGGCCCGGCTCATGGTCGGACGCCCAGACCTCCATCTGCATGATCTGCGACACACTGGCTTGACATTGGCTGCAGCAACGGGGGCGACCACGGCCGAACTGATGCACCGTGCTGGACATTCTTCAGCCGCTGCAGCGTTGCGTTATCAGCACGCAACGCAAGATCGAGACCGAGTACTCGCGCACGCCCTCGAGGCTCTCGTGAGGCCCGCCAAGGTTGCCAAATTGAAGCCTCAGTCTCGCTGAATCAACGTGGACGGACTTCAATGTTTTGAGAATCTCTTGCTCGACTCGTTGAGAGTGGATGGCAAGGTCTCAAGTTACTGTGCTCGGCGAATGACTCGGAGTTGTTTCTAAGTATCCGGCAAGCATCTAGAGCAGGGCTCGGTGTTGGTGGACACATGTCAATTTAGAGCGATTGGGAAGCAAGATTATTGATTCGGCAAAGATTCCAATCCTTCAGGTTGCCTAACGACACTCTCAAAGTTCCAGTGTTATTCTCGGCTCGCACTTAGAGTACCCCCTCCCTTCTGTCATGTCCGATATGCCATTACCCCCTCCCTTCTGTCATGTCCGATATGCCATTACCCCCTCCCTTCTGTCATAGATCGCGGTATAGTTGGCAGCATGCGAGATGATGAGCTTCGTCGGAATCTAGCGGCAGCAAATCCTTGGTGGGGAGCCGCTGCCGCCCACCAAGACCCTGCCGCCGCGATCCAGGACCGGCGCTTACTGCGCGACCGGGCACAATACGATCTCGGCTATCGCTCCCCAATTCTTGCGGACATTGCTCGCCTGCCTGTCGGCGGAGCTCTTGTATTGCTCACTGGCCCCAGGCGCGTCGGCAAGAGCGTGGCTCTCCTTGACCTGGCAAGTGCACTGTGCCAGCGCGAGGATGTGAGCCCGTTCCAAGTGATTTACGTGCCGTGCGATGGCATGCAGGCCCGAGATCTGCGTCGGTCACTCACGCTGGCACGTGAATTGACCCGTCCAGCAGATATTGCGTCCTCGCGGCCTCGTGTCTGGCTACTGGACGAAGTAAGCAATGTATCCGGATGGACTTCAATCATCAAGGTTGCCCGCGATGGAACCGACCTCGGCGATGACACAGTCATTGTGACTGGAAGCCGGTGGCGAGATGGAGAAGATGTCGAGGGCAACCTGATGGCAGGCCGGGCAGGCTCCACTGGAGTACGAAGAAGTCGGCACTTGCTCCCAATGACCTTTCGAGACTTCCTTGTTGCCACACGATCTTCCCTCGCGCTGCCAGAGTCGATGCACCCCAGTGACCTTCAGTCTGCCCAAGCAAGAGCTACCCTCGACGGCTTTCAGTTTCAAGTCGACGATTACGACCTTGCGTGGCAGGACTTCCTCACTTGCGGGGGTTTTCCACGAGCAGTGGCCGAGCACCGCAGGGATGGCGCCGTGTCAGGCGACTTTCTTCGTGACATTGCTGCTTCGCTACGCGGGGATATTCAACTGGATGGCGCACCGCAATCCCTGCCTCTTCTGTTGAGCCAACTTGAAACTCGATCGTCAAGTCCTCTCAGCATCGCGAACTTGGCATCGTCGCTTTCTTGGACGAGGGCCACTACGGACGGGCGACTCAATCGACTGGTTTCAAGTTTTGGCGCCATTTGGTGTAGGCAACATGGCGACTCAGGACAAATAGTCCAGGGATCGCAAGCGAAGCTCTATCTTGTAGACCCCGTTTTGTCCTGGTTACCCAGCCGACTTCGAGCGGGACTGCCAACACCCGATGTGACTCGTCTCACCGAAGAAATGTTGGGAGTCTCGCTCGCGAGAGCCATTGATTCGCTTGACGAAGGAAGGTGGGTCGCGGCCGACACCATCGGCTATATCAAGACAGATTCGGGGAACGAGATAGATCTATGTCCCGTCGATGTGCAGTCTCCTGGTGGACCTCGAACGTCGATACCTATTGAGGGCAAATGGGTGGACGCCGGCTGGCGAGCAGAAGCGAAGGTCTTGACGAACAAGTTCGGTTTTGGTGTTCTAGCGACGAAGAGCATCCTCAATCTTGACTATGACGTTTGGGCAGTTCCAGCGCCCCTAGTCGCTCTGCTCCTCGCGTAAGAGCCGCTTTGGGTGTCGATCGCGTCCCGTCGGGTTTGCCGGCGGTGCGAACGTCCTTATTGGCACGCTCTATATGTCTTAATTACTGATTGAGTGCGGTCGAACGGAAGAGCCGCAATGACTACGGCAGGAGGTCGAAGATTGCATCTAAGTTTCTGCATCCGACTTGCTCTCTTGCCTGTGATCGAGAGTGCGGCATCACGAGCAAACATTTCGGGCGCTTCGTGGGCGCTTCGTGGGCGCTAACGGGCGCGTAACACTGGACAATGTCGGTACGCAGTGGACACTGCTGGTCAATCAAAAGCCCGTGCAATCATTGGGTTGTACAGCAAAATCCTTGGAGCGGGCGACGGGAATCGAACCCGCGTTCTCAGCTTGGGAAGCTGATGTTCTGCCGCTGAACTACGCCCGCGGAGAAGTCAATGATAACGCTCACTAGGCAGTACAAATGTGCGAACCTTCTCGTCCAGCGCCAGCTGATTTCGGAGCGATAAGGCAATAGTGCTGTGTAATCGGGACATTCATCTCCGCGAGACCTCGATGGTACTTTCTGTTCGTGACTATCCGAGTAGTGCTGGCTGAGGACAATGCGCTATTACGAGAATTAATCACAGGTCTTATAAGTAGTGGTGACGAATTTGAAGAGCTCTCGGTCGGACACCGCCGAGAAGATTTGAACGCAGGCTAACTGCGTGCGAGTCACTTTCCTCGGCGTGAGAGGTTCGACACCCGCGCCGGGCGGGGAGTTCCTGCGTTACGGCGGGCACACGTCGTGCGTGGCGATCGCTCACGACGGTGAAGTGCCGTCGCTGCTCCTCGACGCTGGAACAGGAATTCGTCGAACTAGTTCGTTGATGAACGGCGAGCCGTTTCGGGGCTCCATCCTCCTCACACATCTGCACTGGGACCACGTCCACGGCCTGCCCTTTTGTGACGCCACCGATCGCAATGACTCGCGCGTCACGCTCTTCGTTCCCGACCAGCTCGACGGTTCGGATCCGTTGGAGGTGCTCTCGCGCGGCATGTCGCCACCGCATTTCCCGGTGCGCGCCGACGAACTTCGCGGCGACTGGTCTTTCGTCGCGCTCTCGTCGTCGTCGTTGGAGATCGAAGGGTTCCACGTGCTCGTCGAAGAGATACCTCATAAGGGAGGTCGAACCTACGGAATTCGCGTGAGCGACTCCACCGCCGCAGTCGTCTATATGCCTGATCACTGTCCGAGCGTTCTAGGTCCGGGTCCCGATGATTTGGGCGAGTACCACCAGGCGGCTCTGACACTGTGCGACGGAGCGGACGTACTTATCCACGATGCGCAGCTCGTACGCGAAGAGTTAGAGGCCGAGGCGTACTTCGGTCACGCCGCCGCGGAGTACGCGGTCGAATTAGCCGGTTACGCCAACGTGGGCCAGGTCGTCTTGTTCCATCACAAGCAGAGCCGCGTCGACGACGATCTCGACGCCATTGGTGCCCGATTCACTGGGACTCCTAAAGTCACCGTCGCCACCCAGCGCACGGTGCTCGATCTGTGAGCCCACCGAATCCGTCACTCGACGTCGCCGTTGTCGGATCGGGACCGAATGGTCTGGCGGCGGCGCTGACGCTCGCTCGAGCCGGACTATCGGTCGAGGTGTTTGAAGGCGCGTCGTGTCCGGGCGGCGGGTGTCGTACCGAAGAGCTGACGTTGCCGGGCTTTCATCACGACGTCTGTTCAACGGTCCAATCGATGGTCACGATTTCGCCGTTCTTTCGAGATTTCGTAGACGTGCTCGACGGCGTCACATTGTTGAAACCAGAAGTCGCGTTGGCCCATCCGCTTGACGCAACGAGCGCGGTCAGCGTCGAAGGATCGGTCGCGCAAACAGCAACGATGCTCGGCGTTGACGGCGACACGTATCGCCGGCTCTTCTCCTCGCTCGTCGCCGACGCGGATAGTCTCGCTAGGTCGGTCCTGGCGCCACTACGCTCACCTCCGCGCAGTCCTCTGACGATGGTTCGCTTCGGTCTCAAAGGGTTTCCTTCGGCGACGCATTTGGCCAAGAGGTTCTCCACGCCAGAGGGAAGAGCTCTCATCGCCGGATTGTGCTCGCACGCAATGCTGCCGCTTGACGCCCCAGTGACTTCCGCGTTCGGAATATTCCTCAACATCACCGCGCATGTGGGCGGTTGGCCGGTCATTGAAGGCGGCAGCGAAAAGTTGATCGACGCACTGATCGCCGCGCTCAATAACGAAGGTGTCACGGTCCACGTTGATCGACCGATACGTCGACTCGGTGATCTGCCGAAATCACGCGCGACCCTCTTTGACACGTCCGCCCCAGGGATGGTCGACATCGCCGGTGAACGACTCAGCTCGCGTTACAAATCGGGCGTCGCTCGATTCCGACGCGGTCCCGGCGTGTTCAAAGTCGACTGGGCGCTCTCCGGCCCGGTGCCGTGGAGCGCAGACCAATGCCGTCGTGCGGTGACCGTGCACGTCGGAGGAACATTTGACGAAGTGGCCGCCTCGGAGAAGGACGTGGCCGAGAATCGTCACCCGGAGAGGCCGTTCTGCATCGTCGTGCAAGCGAGTGTCGTGGACGCTTCGCGCGCTCCCGGACGCCAACAGACGTTGTGGGCGTACTGTCACGTCCCCAACGGATCGAACGTCGACATGACTGAGCGCATTGAAAGCCAAATCGAACGATTCGCCCCAGGCTTTCGAGACGTCATTCTCTCTCGCGCGACCACGTCAACGGCCGAAAGCGAACGCCACAACCCGAACTACTTGGGTGGTGACATTTCGGGTGGCGCTGGCACCCTTCGCCAGACGTTGTTTCGTCCGACGGTTCGTTGGGACTCGTACCGGACGGGCACGAAGGGGCTGTACCTGTGTTCGGCATCGAGCCCACCCGGCGGCGGCGTGCACGGCATGTGCGGTTACGGCGCGGCTCGCACCGTCCTGGCCGACCTCCACTAATCGCCAGTCGTAGCGCTCTCTATTCCGAACGTAAGACGAGAGCTGGCGGAGTGGTGCTGGCGTTGTAGCCCGGGCCGCAGATGCGGCAACGATGGCGACGACGAGTGTCCCGAGTGCCACGAGGGCACACGAGCGCGGCGATGACTTGACCCTGGGACTTTGAAACTTCCGTCGACGGGTGGTCTCCTAATTCCTCGCGTTGAGCTCCGGCGGGACTCCGGGTGGAACGAGTGAACCCCCTTCGGCAAACTCGGGACCTAGTGGTGTACGGTAAATACGCACCGGGCTGAGCTCTAGACCGAAGTATCTCCTACACGCCGACAGCAAGTGGCGTTTCGGTTGACGCTTCGCCGGGGTGTGCCGTTACCGCGACGTTCCGCGACTCGGGACTTACCTCCCCTCCACGTCCAGTACCGGAGTTTGTCCCCGGCAGGCCCATCCGGGCCAGGTTGATGGCCGCGTTGAGGTCGCGGTCGACCGTGTGCCCGCATGATTCACAGGCGTAGGTGCGCGTAGCGAGGGACAGTTTGGCTTTCACTGTTCCGCACTGCGCGCAGGTCTTGGACGAAGGGTAGAACCGGTCGGCCTTCACCAACGTCGATCCGTACCATTTCGTCTTGTACTCAAGCTGGCGGGCGAACTCGCCCCACGCGGCGCCGGAAATGTGCTTCGCCAGTGAGTGGTTCTTCAGCATGCCCGCCACGTTGAGGTCTTCAATCACAATCACGTCGTAGTTCTTCGCGAGCGCCGACGTGGTCTCGCGGATCAGGTTCGCGCGTGCGTTGCGGGCAGTGGCGTGGATCCGTTGGACCCGTCCGTTGGCTTTCTTCCACCGATTCGACGCCGCAACGCCTTTCTTCGGTCCCCGGCGGCGAGCTGCAATGCGCTGGGCGTGGACCAACTTCTTCTCGGACGTGATGAAATGGCACGGGTTCTCGACGTGCAGGACGTGCTTACCGGACGTGGTCGCACCGGTGTAAAGGGTTGTGAGGCCAACATCGACGCCGACGATCCTTTCCGGTGCGCGAGGTACGGGGACCACTCTCGTGAGCTCGACGTTGAAGGCAATGAAGAACGTGCCGTTGCTCGATGACACCGTGGAGGACACGACGCGGCCCGTGCCCCGCTCCAGGTGCCGGTGGAGTTTACGCATCGACTCATAGGTCTTGATCTCACCGATGCGGGTGACGCGCACGTGGTGGGAATCGGCGAGTCGGACCGCACTGGTCAGGAAGCTCACCGAGCCAGCCGGGCCCCGCCTCTTGAACGTCGGGAATTTCGCTCGACCCTTGCGGTGATTGGTGAAGGCCTTGGACAGGTTCAAGCAGGCGTAGTTGTAGGTCGACGATCCGTTCTCCGCCCACCACGGCGCCAGCCTGTCACGATTCTCGTACCAGAGCTTCTGGAGATCTAGGTGACTGGTCCCGAGGTAGTCAGCCTTCGTTACCTCGATGCCCACTGACCGCTTGGCCCGGTTCTCGTCCCAGTTGGCCTTGACCAGCCCGAGCAATGCGTTGTAAACGAAACGACTGCCGCCGATGTGACTGCGTAGTGCGTTGGACTGTTCCGATGTCGGATCCAACGCGTACCGGTAGGCCTGGCGAACCTGTACTCGCGTCTCCTCGGGCCGTGGCGTCACGTGATCAGTATCGTCACCAGGTGTCACATTGACCGTACACCACTAGGTCCCGAGTTTGCCGAAGGGGGAGTGAACTATCGTGACTTCGTTATGGTCCTCTCCGATCGCTCCATTAAAGAAGCCATTGCGCAGGGCCGGATCATCATCGACCCCTTGGGCGAAGACTGCGTCCAGCCATCGTCGGTTGACCTCCACATCGATCAGTTCTTTCGCGTCTTTCGAAACCACACACAGCGCGTCATCGACGTGCGCGAGGCTCAAGAGGACCTGACCGAACTGATCGACGTCGGCCCGGACTCGCCGATGATCTTGCACCCCGGTGAGTTCATGCTCGGATCCACGACCGAGCGCATTGCCATTCCCGACGACATCGTCGGACGACTTGACGGCAAGAGTTCACTCGGTCGTTTGGGTCTCGTCATCCATTCGACGGCCGGATTCGTCGACGCTGGCTGGGACGGACACATCACCCTGGAGCTGTCCAACGTGGCGAATCTGCCGATCACCCTCTATCCAGGAATGAAGATCGGCCAGATCAGTTTCTTCCAGATGACCACGCCGGCCGATCGCCCTTACGGGTCCGAAGGTCTTGGCTCGAAGTACACCGGTCAGCGCGGTCCGACGCCGAGTCGGTACTCGGAGAACTTCAAGAAGAAGTGACGAACTATTCCGTGAAGAGGAGAACGAAGTGTTAGCTCGCATCATCATCGGCCTCGGGATCACGGGGATCTTCTTCTCCATCGCCGGACGTCGTTTCTATTGGCTCTCCAAACTCGTGCGCGCGGGACAGCCGGCCCCGCGTCGTTGGCAGGGGTTCCGAAAGGTCAGCGAGACCGAAGTCGTCGAGGTCGCCGGTCAGAAGAAACTCTTGAAGTGGACCGTGCCCGGTCTGGCGCATTTCTTCACGATGTGGGGCTTCACGATTTTGATGACCACGATCCTCGAGGCGTACGGGTCACTCTTCGAACGAGATTTCCACATTCCCTTGATTGGACGAGACAACTGGTTGGCCTTCACCGAGGACTTCTTCGCGACCGCCGTTCTGGTCTCGCTCGTCGTGTTCACCATCATCCGCATCAAGAATGCGCCGTCGCGCAAAGAACGCGAGTCGCGCTTCTACGGCAGCCACTTGGGCGCGGCGTGGGCCGTGTTGTTCATGATCTCCATCGTCATCATCACACTCCTGCTCTACCGGGGTGCGCAGATAGATACCGGTCATTTCGCGTTCACGCAGAATTTCGGCTTCGTATCGTACACACCGGGACCGACGGCTCATCAGTTTCTGTCGCACACATCGTCATGGGCCTTCGCCAGCAAAGTCGTCGCGGGTTGGCTGGCCCCACTCGGGGTGGGCATCAACTCCGTCTTAGAAGCGGTGTTCATCCTTTTGAACGTGTCGGTAATCGCCGGGTTCCTCGTCTTCGTGGCGTACTCCAAGCACCTCCACATATTCCTCGCACCCATCAACATCGGCGTGTCACGTCGGCCGCGCGCGCTCGGGGGTCTGGACAAGACACCGGACATGGACATGGACAACGTCACCGAGGACACCGTCTTCGGTGCGGGCAAGGTGGAGGACTTCACCTGGAAGCAGATGTTGGACTTCTCAACGTGCACCGAGTGCGGACGTTGTCAAACGGTCTGTCCGGCCTGGACGACGGGCAAGCCCCTCAGCCCGAAACTGCTCATCATGGGGCTGCGCGACAACATGTTCGCTTCTGCGGACCGACTGCTCTCCGGCGGATCAAACGCCGACGTCGCGACACTGGTGCCGACGACCATCGATCCCGATGTCCTGTGGTCGTGTACGACCTGCGGCAGTTGCGTCGAGCAGTGTCCCGTCGACATCGAGCACATCGACGCCATCATCGACATGCGCCGCTACGAAGTGATGATGGAGTCGCGCTTCCCGAGCGAAGCTGCGCTACTGCTCCGCAACATGGAAAATCAGGGCGATCCCTGGGGACTCGGATCGTCACAACGCACCAAGTGGCTGGAAGCCCTCGACTTCGAAGTGCCGATCATCGACGGACCGATTCCCGATGACATCGAGTATCTCTACTGGGTCGGGTGCGCCGGTTCGCTCGACGAGCGAGGCCGCAAGCAGGCGATCTCAACCGCTCGGATGTTGCATCGAGCCGGCGTCACCTTCGGCGTCCTCGGACCTCGCGAATCGTGCACCGGCGATCCGGCGCGACGCATGGGGAACGAGTACCTCTTTCAAGAGATGGCCAAGGCGAACATCTCGACGCTTCATGAAGTGGGCGCCAAGAAGATCGTGGCGAGCTGCCCGCACTGTTTCAACACGATGAAGAACGAATACCCGGGACTCGGCGGTGACTTCGAGATGATCCACCACGCGCAGTTGTTGAACCACCTGGTGGCGAATGGCAAACTCGTGCCCGGTGTCGCCTACGAGGGCACCGTGACCTACCACGACCCGTGCTATCTCGGTCGCCACAACCGGGTCTTCGACGAACCTCGCAACGTGCTCGAGGCGATTCCCGGCGTGACCACCGTTGAGATGGGACGGTGTCGCGAGAAGGGGTTCTGTTGTGGAGCCGGCGGCGCTCGCATGTGGATGGAAGAGACCATTGGCAAGCGGGTGAATATGGAAAGGACCGACGAGGCCCTCGGCACCGGCGCCGATATCATCTCGACCGCCTGTCCGTTCTGCATGATCATGCTCGATGACGCCGTAAAAGCCAACGGCCGCGACGAAGAGGTCTCGGTCATGGACATCTCCCAAGTCTTCGAGCGCTCGCTGCAACCCTGAGGTCGCCGACCTGCTTAGTTAACACTGACGAAACCCGTTGCTAACGGTTTTGAAACCCTCGCTTGGGACACTGGTGCCATCAACCTGAGGTCAGCGTCGCCCTCTCCTAGTAACTCGAGGAGTGGACGTGCTCTTAGCTGCGAACATCCCGTATCCGAATTGGCTGAATCCCGCCGACAACACCTGGCAGCTCACCGCCGCCACGCTGGTTGGCCTGATGAGTCTGCCCGGTCTCGCGCTCTTGTACGGCGGACTGGTGCGCAAGAAATGGATCGTCAACACCATGTTGATGGTCTTCACGGGTTTTTCCGTCACCCTGATCGTGTGGATGCTCTGGGGCTACAACCTGGCCTTTGGACCGCTGTCGCACTTTGGCGCGACCGGTTCGTTCTGGAGTGGGTTCATCGGTCACTTCACGCCCCTGGCGACCGCGAGCTCGGAGCAAAGCCAGGCCGTCTCGGGCGCGAATACCTTGATCCCCTTCCACTTCCCGACTGCCACGCTGGCCTACTTCCAATTCGTCTTCGCTGCCATCACGCCGCTCTTGTTCGTCGGGGCGTTCGTGGGGCGCCTCAAGTTCAAGGCGTGGCTCTTGATCGTGCCACTGTGGATCACCGGTGTCTACTGCATCAACGCAGCACTCTTGTGGGGCGGCGGATTCTTCTCCCAAAAAGGCGCAGTCGACTACTCGGGTGGCTATGTCATCCATCTCTCAGCGGGGGTGGCGGCCTTCGTCGGTGCGGCGATCATCGGGCCGCGCCGCTGGCAGGACCGCGAAAACGCCTTCCCGAGCAACCTCATGATGGTCGCGGTCGGTGCGGGCATCATCTGGCTGGGCTGGAATGGTTTCAACGGGGGCGACCCCTTCTACGCCGGAGCTGACGCAGCGTCGGCGGTGCTCAACACCAACGTCGCCACCGCGGTGGGCGTTATCACGTGGCTGTGCTGGGACATGTTCCTCTCGAAGCAAAAGAAGCCGACCTTCCTCGGCGCCATCAACGGAATGCTCTGTGGACTGGTGGCGATAACCCCGAGCGCCGGTTTCGTGAACGGTACGGGCGCCATATTCGTCGGCCTCATCTCGGCGAGCATCGTCTGGTTCGCGTGGAACTACCTCTCGAAGGTCCGACCGTTCTCCAAGGTCGACGACGCCCTCGGCGTGGTCTATACCCACGGGATCGCCGGTCTGGTCGGCGGACTGCTGGTCGGCTTCTTGGCCGACCCGTCGATGATCGAATACGGCGTGACGGGTAAGCGCTTCACGGGCGCCGGTTCATTCTCCGTGAGAGGGTGGTTCTACGGCCATTCGTTCCACCAGCTCTGGGAACAGATGTTGGCGGCGGCCTGGATCATCTGTTGGACGGCCACGGCCACGGCCATCATCTTCTATTTTGTGAAGTGGATACTGGGTGGCCTGCGTGAAGACGAAGAGACGCTGCGCATAGGTGACATTGCCATTCACGAAGAAGAGGCTTTCCCGGAGCCGACATTCGGTGAGCCGATCGACTCGCCCAGCCACCTGCACCCCGACAACGTCTAAGGAGAGAGCATGAAGATAGTCACCGCCGTCGTCAAGCCGTTCAAGCTCGACGAGGTGAAGACCGCGGTCAAAGACGTCGGCATCACCGGCATGACCGTCACCCAAGCCCGTGGTTTCGGTCACGCCGGAGGGCACATCGAGATCTATCGGGGCAAGGAGTACGAGTTCGACTTCGTCGACAAGATTCGTGTCGAGATCATCTGCACCGACGAACTGGTCGAAACCTTGATTGACGCGATCGTGCAGGCCGCGCGCACCGACACCATCGGTGACGGCGTGGCCTGGGTCACCGACATCGAGCACGTGGTGCGAATCCGCACCAACGAGCGCGGCCCTTCAGCCTTGTAGTCAGCCCGCCTGGCGAGCGACGGCTTCGGCTGCCGCCGCGGCGGCGGAGGGGTCGCCGAGGTATTCGGCGCTGAGGATGTTGAGTCCGTTGTCCAACACCACGCGATACGGGATGCCGGTCGGGATCTCGAGTTCGGCGATCTCGTCTTCGGCGATGTTCTGCAAGACCATGCGAAGGGCCCGGATGGAGTTGCCGTGGGCGACCACGATGACCGCGCCACCGCGCACGGCCTCGGCGCGCAGGTCCTCGACGATCACGTCGGCGAAGTACGGCGTCACTCGCGCGACGACGTCTTTGAGACACTCGGTCGCCGGTATGAACTCATCGGGCACATCGCGGTACCTCGGGTCGGTGAGACTGCTTCGGGGATCGCCCTCGGCTAGCGGCGGTGGGGGAACGTCGTAGGAACGGCGCCAGAGCTTCACCTGCTCGAGGCCGAACTGTTCGGCGGTCTCCTTCTTGTCCTTGCCGGTGAGATCGCCGTAGTGGCGCTCGTTGAGGCGCCAGTTTCGTCGCACCGGAAGCCACGAACGCCCGGTCGCGTGCAAAGTGATCTCGGCGGTGCGAATAGCCCTTGTGAGAACCGAGGTGTGCAGTACCCGCAGGTCCAGGTCGCGTTCACCAGCCAGGAGTTCGCCGGCGCTTCGGGCCTCGTCTTCGCCCTGAGGGGTCAGGTCGACGTCGGTCCAACCGGTGAAGAAATTGAGCTCGTTCCAGGCCGATTGCCCGTGTCGCAGGAGAATAAGGTCAGGCATGCCACTAGCGTACCTCGGGCGTTCGAATCCTCTTTTGGCTGAATTCCTCGCTCGGACGCCCTTTGCAGCAAGGGCTTTCCTAAACGTATTATAAGACCTATATATTTTCTTGACAAGAAGAGACTCAAGTCTGTACACTTGTTGTAGTGAATTCTGACTCTCCGGAACGGCCGGTGAGAAAGGGATCGAATCAAGGAGAATTTCATGGCAAAGGCAGTCGGAATCGACCTGGGAACGACCAACTCGGTCGTCAGTGTCCTAGAGGCGGGCGAACCCGTCGTCATCCCCAACGCCGAAGGCGGACGCACCACTCCCTCGGTGGTCGGCTTCTCCAAGACCGGCGAAGTACTGGTCGGTGAGGTGGCGAAGCGCCAGGCGATAACGAACCCCGAGCGCACAATTCGCTCGGTGAAGCGCCACATGGGTGAGAACTGGTCCGTCGACATCGACGGGACCAAGTACACGGCCCAAGAGATCTCGGCGCGCATCTTGCAAAAGCTGAAGCGCGACGCGGAGTCCTACCTCGGTGACACGGTCACCCAGGCGGTCATCACCGTGCCGGCGTACTTCAACGACGCCCAGCGCACCGCGACCAAAGAGGCCGGCCAGATCGCTGGTCTCGAAGTGTTGCGTATCGTGAACGAGCCGACCGCCGCGGCGCTGGCCTATGGCCTCGACAAGGGTGGCCAAGAGCAGACGGTATTGGTCTTCGACCTCGGTGGTGGCACGTTCGACGTATCCGTCCTCGACATCGCCGACGGCGTCTTCGAAGTGAAGTCGACCCACGGTGACACGCACCTCGGTGGCGACGATTGGGACGACGCGGTCATGGAATGGCTGATCAAGACCTTCAAGGACACCGAAGGTGTCGACCTGTCGAGCGACAAGATGGCCGTGCAGCGTCTGAAGGAGGCGGCAGAGAAGGCGAAGATCGAACTCTCGGCCGTCCAGGACACGACCGTCAACCTGCCGTTCATCACGGCGACGGCTGACGGCCCCAAGCACCTCGACATCAAGCTCAGCCGCGCGAAGTTCAACGAACTGACCTCGCACTTGGTGGATCGTTGCCGCAAGCCGTTCGACCAGGCGATCAAAGATGCCGGTCTGACTCTCGACAAGATCAACCACGTCATCATGGTCGGTGGATCGACCCGTATCCCGGCCGTCCAGGACCTGGTGACCAGTGTGACGGGTAAGGAGCCCAACAAGAGCGTTAACCCGGACGAAGTGGTGGCCATTGGTGCCGCCGTCCAGGCCGGTGTCTTGAAGGGTGACGTGAAGGACATCTTGCTCCTCGACGTCACGCCGCTCTCGCTCGGTATCGAGACCAAGGGTGGTGTCATGACCAAGATCATCGATCGAAACACCACGATCCCGACCAAGAAGTCCCAGACCTTCACGACTGCCGACGACAACCAGCCTTCGGTCGAAGTGCACGTCTTGCAGGGTGAGCGCGAGATGGCCTCGTACAACCAGACGCTGGGCAAGTTCCAGCTGGTCGGCATCCCGCCGGCGCCGCGTGGCATGCCTCAGATCGAAGTCACGTTTGACATCGACGCGAACGGCATCGTGCACGTCTCGGCGAAGGACCAGGCGACCGGGGCGACCCAGTCGATGACCATCACCGGTGGCTCTTCGCTCTCCAAGGAAGAGATCGACCGCATGGTGCGTGACGCCGAAGCTCACGCCGAAGAGGACCGTCAACGCCGGGCTGAAGCCGAAGTCCGCAACAACGCCGACGGACTGGTGTACCAGACCGAGAAGTTGTTGAAGGATCAGGCCGAGAAGTTCCAAGGCACTGAGCGTGACGACGTCGAGGCCGCGTTGGCTTCGTTGAAAGAGGTCCTCGCGGGCACCGACATCGAGACGATCAAGGACGCGACCGAGAAGCTGCTCACTACGAGCCAGGGATTCAGTCAGCGTCTGTACGAAGAGGCCGCCAAAGCCAACGCTTCGGAGCCGTCGGTGCCGCAAGGTAACGACGACGACATCGTTGACGCCGAAATCGTTGACTAACCATGAAAGACGAAGTAGTGGAGAATGACACCGTGACGGCGCCTGAGGACGCCGCCACGGAAGTCGTTGACGAGAGATCCGACGTAGAGCGTCAGCGCGACGAGTACCTCGATGCGCTCCAGCGCCTGCAGGCCGACTTCGAGAACTACCGCAAGCGCGTGGCGCGATCGTCTCTCGACGCCGCCGAGCGCGCGGCCGGTGAGGTCGTGGTCAAGATGCTCCCCGTGCTCGACGCGTTCGACTTGGCCGCGGCACACTTTTTGAGTGCACCGTCAGAAGAGGCCGAGGCGCTCGATCAGGCGCGGGGTCTCTTGCTCGACGCACTGTCCAAAGAAGGACTACAACGCATCGACGCCGTGGGCGTCGATTTCGACCCCCAGATTCACGACGCGGTCGCGCACGTCGAAGGCGACGACGGTCCCGTTGTCGAACAGGTGTTGCGCGCCGGCTACCGGTGGAAGGGTTCGGTTCTACGTCCTGCGATGGTGAAAGTTCGAGGCTGACTCGATGGTCGAACGAGAGTGGTTCGATAAGGACTACTACAAGGTTCTGGGACTGACGTCGAGCGCGACCGAGAAAGAGATCACGCGCGCCTATCGCAAGTTGGCGAAGTCGTCGCACCCCGATACCAATCCCGGTTCCGAGGAGAAGTTCAAAGAGGTCTCGGCGGCCTACGACGTGCTCGGGGACAAAGACAAGCGCAAGGAGTACGACGAGGTTCGACGTCTCGGACCGGCCGCGGCCGGATTCGGCGGACCGGGTGGACAAGGTACCGGCGGATTCAACTTCCAAACCGGCGACTTCGGCGATCTGGGCGACCTCTTTGGCGGACTCTTCGGCGGCGGTCGTCGGCAACGCGCGCAACGAGGTGCCGACCTCGAAACGGCGCTGCACCTGGGATTCCGTGACGCCGTCGTCGGCGTCACGACGTCCGTCAACCTGCCGAGCAACGAGGCGTGCCACACCTGCAAGGGGAGTGGCGCCGCGCCGGGTACGGGCTTCGTCACCTGTGAACGCTGCGGTGGTCGAGGTGTATTGAACGACGACCAGGGACCGTTTGCGATGTCCAGTGTGTGTCCGGTCTGTCAGGGTCGAGGCGGACGGATCGTCACGCCCTGTCCGACCTGCCACGGCACGGGGCGCGAACCCTCCTCGCGCAAGGTGAACGTGCGGATTCCGGCGGGTGTCAATGATGGACAGCGCATCAAGATAAAGGGCAAGGGCAACCCCGGAACGCACGGTGGCCCGCCCGGTGACCTCTTCGTCGACGTCCACGTATCCCCGGACGCCCGGTTCGATCGTCGCGGTCGCAACGTGACGACGACGGTGAACGTGCCGCTGACGTCCGCCATGTTGGGCACGACCGTGGAGGTGCCCACGTTGGATGAGCCGGTCACCTTGAAGGTGCCCGCGGGAACGCAACCGTCGACGACGATGCGGGTACGCGGTCGCGGTGTGCCAGCCAGTGGCAAGAACGCCGCCGGTGACCTGCTGGTCACGGTGAACGTCACGATTCCCAAGAAACTGAACAAGGAACAAAAGACGGCGGTCGAGAAGTTGGCGGTCGCGTTGAAAGAAGGAGTAGCGAGTGACTGAACGTGAGCAGCAACACGCCGTCTACGTGATCTCAGTGTTTGCCGAGTTGGCGGGAGTGCATCCCCAGACGCTGCGCAACTACGAGCGCGGAGGCCTCTTGAACCCGCAGCGCACGAGCGGAGGATCGCGCCGGTTCTCCGACGCCGACCTCGCGGCACTTCGACGGATCCAGGAGCTGACCAACGAAGGCATCAACCTAGAGGGTGTGAAGAAGATTCTTCGACTGGAAGCCGAACTCGCGGACGCGCGCGCCCGACTCACTTCGACGCTGGATCAAGCTCGTTCGAACGTGGAAGCCGCCCATCGCCAGCACCGACGCGACCTCGTCCCGATTCAGAATACGATCGCTGAGTTCATCGAAGCCCGACGTCGCCTTCGCGAGAGTTCGTAACCGGCTGCGCGACTGAAAAGCGTCACTGACCTCGTCGAGACAGACGAACGACCATTTTGCGTCAACTAGACTTGGCTTGCAACGAGGCCGACTCGGAGGAGCCCAGTGCCCGCAACGGTGGTCGTCGGAACCCAGTGGGGCGACGAAGGTAAAGGGAAGTTGACCGACCTCATGTCTCGTGACATGGATATGGTCGTGCGCTACCAGGGTGGCCACAACGCCGGTCACCGCATCGTCGTCAACGATGAAGCGTTCTCAATTCAACTCGTGCCCTCAGGCGTTCTCAATCCGAACGTCACACCGATAATCGGCAATGGCGTTGTCGTGGACCCCGGCGTGCTGTTCGCCGAGATGGATGCGTTCATTGCTCGCAATGTGGACGTCTCTCGACTCGTCGTCTCGGGCAACGCTCATTTGATTATGCCTTATCATCAGGAGTTAGATCGGTTGACTGAGCGCTTTCTCGGGAAGAACGCACTGGGCACCACCAAACGTGGCATCGGTCCGGCCTACGCCGATAAGTCCTCGCGGGTGGGGCTTCGGGTCCAGGACCTGTTGGACGCGAAGATCTTTCGCGAGAAGCTCGACGTCGTCTTGCAAGAGAAGAATCTGATTCTCACCAAGATCTACAATCGCCCGGCGATTAGTGCCAAGACCCTCGCCGAGAAGTATCTCGACGAGTACGCGCCGCGACTGGCACCAATGATCGGCGACACGGTGACCCTGGTGCACGACGCACTCGATCGGGGCGAGCGAATACTGCTCGAAGGCGCGCAGGCCACGTTCCTGGACCTCGACCACGGTACCTATCCCTTCGTCACGTCGTCGAATCCGGTGGCCGGTGGCGCGTGCACGGGATCGGGACTCGGCCCCCGCGACATCACCAGCATCCTGGGTATCGCCAAGGCCTACGTCACGCGAGTGGGAGCCGGACCATTCCCCACCGAAGTCGACGGCGACGTCGGCCAGTCACTCGTCGATCGCGGACACGAGTTCGGGACGAACACGGGACGTCGACGACGCGTCGGCTGGTTCGACGCCGTCATGGCCCGTCAGGCGGCGCGGCTTAACTCGCTCACCGAGATCGCGCTGACGAAGCTTGACGTGCTCGACTCGTTCGACGAGATCAGGGTGTGCGTCGCCTACGAAGCGAGCGGCGTGCGCTACGACCACCCGCCCTATCACCAGTCCGTACTGCACGAAGTGACACCGGTCTACGAAGTCCTGCCGGGATGGAAGAGCGATATCACCGCGTCAACGGAGTACTCACAACTCCCGGCGGCCGCGCAGAACTACGTGAAGTTCCTGGAGAAGACCACGGGCGTCACCATCTCGGTCGTGGGTGTGGGTCCGGGCCGAGAGCAATTCGTTCGGCCCTCGTGAGGCGCTGCGTCGTCATCGGATCGGGGGCGCGAGAACACGCGTTGGCTTGGGCGCTCGCCAAGAGTGCCGACGTAGTGGTCACCCCAGGTAACGCCGGTATCGCGGCCCACGGCATCACGTGTGCCGACACAGCATCGACCGCACTGGAGGCCGACCTCTTCGTAATTGGACCCGATCAGCAGGTCGTCGACGGACTGGCCGACCAGTTGCGGGCGCAGGGCAAGACGGTCTTTGGACCGGGCGCCGACGGCGCTCGCCTCGAGGGCTCGAAGGCGTATCTGAAGGAGTTCCTCGCGAGTGCCAACGTGCCGAGCGCCGCATACGGGGCGTTCGACGACGAGGATGAGGCGCTGGCCTTCCTCGCGACCATGTCGCCGCCCTACGTCATCAAGACTGATGGCCTGGCGGCGGGCAAGGGAGTCCTCGTCACCCGTGATCTCGAAAAGGCGTCCAACGACGTGTGCGAGAAGCTGAGCGGGCGTGTCTTCGGCGGCGCCGGCCGCACCGTGATCATCGAAGAGGGCTTGGACGGAGAGGAGTGCTCCATGATGGTGCTCTGCGATGGAACGAACGTGACGGCGCTCGCGCCCTCCCAAGACTTCAAACGCCTCGGTGACGGTGACGTCGGTGCGAACACCGGAGGAATGGGGGCGTACGCCCCGATGACGTCGTTGTCAACCGATGAGTTCAACGACATCATGGAACGCATCGTGGCCCCGACGATTCGAGAGCTCCAACGACGCGACATCGACTATCGCGGCGTCCTCTACGCCGGGATCATGTTGACGTCGAGTGGCCCCAAGATTCTTGAATACAACGTGCGATTCGGCGATCCCGAGACCCAGGTGCTCGTCCCGCTCTACGGCGACGATTTCTACGATCTCCTGATGCAAGTGGCCGATGGTCGCCTCGCGAACGCCTCGCCGGTGGCGAGCGGAGCCGCCGTCACGGTGATCCTCGCATCGCAGGGTTACCCGGAGGCCCTTTGGAAGGGCGACGTCATCTCCGGTCTCGGTGCTGACGGTCAACTCGCCCAACCGTTGGAAGGCGTCACGATCTTTCACGCGGGCACCGCCCGCGACACCGAGGGCCGCTTTGTCACGACGGGCGGGCGAGCGCTGGCGGTGACCGGAGTCGGCCAGGACCTTCGCGAGGCGCGACGTCGCGCCTACGACGCGACGGGACTCATAACCTTTGAGGGGAGGGTCATGCGTAACGACATCGCCCTTTCCGTCGCTTAGAGGAGACCGATGATTCCGAGGTATTCCCCCCAGGACGTGGCCGAACTCTTCAGCGACGAACACCGATTCGACACCATGCTCGAAGTGGAACTGCTCGCCGCCGAGGGCCTCGCCGAACTAGGTGTGCTGCCGTACAGCGAGGTCGTAAAGCTTCGTCAACGCCGTCCGGTGATTGACGCCGAATTCGTGGCCGCGGTCGAGGAGCGCGAACAGATCACCAACCACGACACGGCGGCCTTCGTCGACGTCGTACAGTCGCGAATCGGCATGCCCGAAGGTGCATGGATCCACTACGGGCTCACTTCATCGGACGTCGTCGACACCGCACTCTGTTCCAACCTGACCAAAGCCATGGACATCGTGATCACCGAAGCAACGGCGCTGCGCGACGCACTCACCCGCCGCGCCGTGGAGTCAATCGATATGCCCATCACTGGACGAACCCACGGCATGCATGCCGAACCGACAACGTTTGGCGCCAAGTTCGCGCTCTTCGCTCTGCAGGTCCAGCGCGACGTCGAGCGCGCTCAACACGCGAGGACCTCGATCGCGGTCGGGAAACTCTCCGGCGCCGTGGGCACGTTCTCCAATATCGACCCGGCGGTCGAAGAGTACGTCTGTTCACGGCTCGGCATGGTGGCGGCGCCGGCGACGCAGGTCATCGCGCGTGACCGACACGCCGAGGTGCTCTACGCGTGCGCTTCACTGGGCACCGCGATGGAACAGTTCGCGCTCGAGGTGCGGCTGCTGGCTCGAAGTGAAGTCGGGGAGGCCGAAGAGCCATTTACCGCCGGCCAAAAAGGTTCGTCGGCGATGCCGCACAAGCGCAATCCGGTACTTTCTGAGCGACTGTGCGGTCTCAGCCGCGTACTGCGTGGCTACCTGCAATCCGGTCTCGAGGACGTCGCTCTGTGGCACGAGCGCGACATCTCGCATTCGAGCGTCGAACGGGTCATCTTGCCCGACGCGCTGCAACTCACGGTGTACATGTTGCGCAAGGCGACCGGACTCGCCAACGGTCTCGTGTTGCATCCGGAACGGGCGTTGGAGAATCTCACCAATGGTTCGCAGGGTCTCGTCTTTTCCCAATCGGTTTTGTTGGCCCTCGTGGATTCTGGGATGGCTCGTGAGGACGCCTACCGCGTCGTGCAAGCCGCGTCTCGTCGCGCAATCGACGAGGGACGCAACTTCCGCGAGGTGGTGGAGAACGACGATGACGTGAAACTGAGCGACGACGCACTGTCGAACGCATTCGATGTCGATCGTCTGCTCACTCATCGCGGACGCTTCCTCGACGCCTTGGTGTGGCGTTCGTGAGTAATCTCGGCTTGGCTCCGGTCTACACCGGGAAGGTGCGCGACCTCTACGACGTCGATGATGGACACCTCTTGATGGTGGCGTCCGATCGACTGAGCGCCTTCGACGTGGTCATGGCTGAAGAGATACCTGAAAAGGGACGAGTTCTCACCGGGATCACCAGTTTCTGGATACACGAATTCGGTGACACGGTGCCCTCCGCGCTCGTGAGTTGCGACCCGGAGGTCATCGACCAGTCGGTGCCGGGCTTCCTCAGTTACTCGCAGTGGCATGGCCGCGCGATGCTTGTCCGAAAGGCCGAAATGTTGCCGATCGAGTGCATCGTGCGCGGACGACTGGCCGGTCAAGCTCACGACGAGTACGTCGCGCGCGGCACGGTGCACGAAATGATCGTGCCACCGGGGATGCAGCTGACCAACCCGTTCGCTGAGCCGATGTTCACGCCGTCGACCAAGGCCGCATCGGGCCACGACGTCAACATCAGTGTTGAACGAGCATCGCTTCTAGTGGGAGCCGAGCGCGTGCAACACGCGCAAGCGTTGTGTGTTGACCTCTTCACTCGCGCTGCGGCGGCGCTAGCGACCAAAGGGCTCGTGCTCGCGGACACTAAGTTCGAACTCGGTTTCGTCGACGGTGAGCTGGTGCTCTGCGATGAGGTGATCACACCAGACTCGTCGCGGATTTGGCCCGCCGCAGAAGTTCGTTCGGGCGAAACGCCGCCCTCGTTCGACAAACAGCCCTTTCGTGATTGGCTCGCCGCCCAGCCGTGGGACCGCACCCCACCGCCACCAAAGGTGCCCGACGACGTGGTCGCGATGACGTCCACGCGCTACGTCGACGCGTACGAACGCGTGACCGGACACTCACTTGACGACTGGTACGGTGCTTCGTCATGAACTACCACGTGATCGTCGACGTGACCTTGCGTAAGGGCATTGCCGATCCCGAAGGTTCGACCATCGAACGCGCGCTACCCGCTCTCGGCTTCACTGGCGTCACCAACGTCCACGCGGGCAAGTCCTTCCGATTCGACGTCGAGGCCGAGAGTGAAGAAGCCGCCCTCGAAAGAGCCACGGCTTTGGCGAAGCGCCTACTCTCGAATCCCGTGATCGAAGACGCATCGGCTCGGATCGGGGAGCGCTAGATCATGTCGCGAATCGGCGTCGTCGTGTTTCCCGGATCCAACTGTGAGTACGACGCCGCGGCGGCCGTCGCTCGCCTTGGCGACGAGGCCGAGTTCGTCTGGCACACCCGCACCGAGCTTGACGGTATTGACGGCGTGATCCTTCCGGGGGGTTTCGCCCACGGCGATTATCTTCGACCCGGAGCCCTCGCGCGATTCTCGCCCGTGATGGGGGCAGTGGAGCGTTTCGCCGCGGCCGGCGGTCCAGTGCTCGGTATTTGCAACGGTTTCCAAGTGCTCGTCGAAGCCGGGTTGTTGCCGGGAGCCCTGCAAAAGAATCGCGGTTTGACCTTTCTATGTCAGCCCACGACGCTGGTGGTCTCGTCGACCTCCTCGGTGTTGACCCGTGCAGCGACCATCGGCCAGGAACTCGTCGTGCCGATCAATCACTTCTCTGGTTCCTACACCTGCGACGACGAGACCTACGACGAACTGGTGCGCCATGACCAGATCGTCCTTCGTTACAAAGAGAATCCCAACGGCTCACGCGACGACATCGCGGGCGTGGCCAACCAGGCGGGCAACGTCGTGGGATTGATGCCGCACCCGGAACGTGCGATGTCGACGCTTCTCGGCAGCGCCGACGGAGTGGTTCTCTTTGAAAGTTTCCTCGGCGTCCGCGCCCCGCAGCCCGTCCTCGCGCGTTGAAACGCGAAGCGTGCTTCCTAGGTCGGTCGAGTGAGTAGCGCCGAGCCCCTCCACCGAGCATTAGGGCTTAGCGATTCTGAGCTCGAAAGCATCCGTGAGGTCCTGGGTCGCGATCCGAATTCACTCGAATTGGCGCTCTATGGCGTGATGTGGAGTGAACACTGCTCCTACAAATCATCGCGTATCCACCTACGCCGTCTACCGACCGAGGCGCCACACGTGCTGGTCGGTCCGGGCGAGAACGCGGGCGTCATCGATGCGGGTGACGGCATCGCCGTCGCAATTCGAATCGAGAGCCATAACCACCCGTCGGCCATTGAGCCGTATCAAGGAGCCGCGACCGGCGTCGGCGGCATTCTGCGCGACGTCTTCACGATGGGTGCCCGGCCCCTGGCGGTGATGGATCCGCTGTTCTTCGGAGAGTTGAGCGACGCCCGTCAACGTTGGCTCGTCGAAGGAGTCGTCTCGGGAATCTCCGGCTACGGCAACTCCGTCGGCGTGCCGACGATCGGCGGCGAGCTGACCTTCGACGACTGCTACGCGTCGAATCCTCTCGTGAACGTGCTGTGCTGTGGCGCCTTGCCGACCGAGCGCCTGGTCCTCGGCGTCGCCTCCGGCGTCGGCAACCTCGCCGTCCTGCTCGGATCCTCGACGGGCCGCGATGGCATTGGCGGGGTCTCGGTACTCGCGTCGGCGGGCTTTGACGGAGCCGACGGGGCCGAGTCACTCGACGATGCCAAACGACCGAGCGTGCAAGTCGGCGACCCCTACGAGGAGAAGCGTCTGATCGAAGCGTGTCTGGCGTTACTCGACGACGGATTGGTCGTCGGCATTCAAGACCTCGGCGGCGCGGGCATCGTCTGTGCCACGAGTGAGACCGCGGCGCGCGGTGGGGTGGGCATGGACGTGGACGTCTCGGCGATCCCGCTTCGAGAAGCGGGGATGGCGCCTTACGAGATCATGACCTCCGAAAGCCAAGAGCGGATGCTCGCCATAATCACGCCGGAGAACTGGGAGGCCGTGGCAGACCTGTGCGCCAAATGGGAGGTCCGAGCCACGATCATTGGCCACGTCATCGAACCGACACTGGATGCGAATGGTCGCTCCGTGGCCATGCTGCAGGTCCGCGACGGCTTCGACGGCGAGATCCTCGCCGCGGTACCGGCCAGTTCATTGGCCGACGAGGCCCCGCTCTACGACCGGCCAATGACCCGACCCCATGACCTCGACGCGGTCAACGCCGACGATCCCAGCGACGACGAACCGGTCGGATCGCCGAACGACGATCTGTTGGATCTCTTGGTCGATCCCGCGTGGGTCTATCGCCAATACGATTCGCAGCTCTTCTTGAATACCGTCGTCGGTCCGGGTCGCGACGCCGCGCTGTTGCGACTCGCCGGTCCGGGTCTGCCGCATTCCGAGCGCGGCATCGCTTTGTCGACGGACTCCAATCCCCGGTGGTGCGCGTTGGATCCTCGCGCCGGGACCGCGCTGACGGTCGCGGAGAGCGTGGCCAACCTCGCCTGCGTCGGCGCCACGGCCAAAGCCGTTGTCAACTGTCTGAACTTCGGCAACCCGGAACACCCGGAAGTGATGTGGCAGCTCTCGGAGTCGATCGACGGCATGACCGAGGCTTGCCTGGGCCTGGGACTACCCGTCATCGGTGGCAACGTCTCGCTCTACAACGAAAGTGGCGGCGTGGACATAGATCCGACGCCGGTCGTCGGGCTCCTGGGTGTCATCGATTCACTCGTCGCAGCGCCGCCCGGGTGGGGATGGCACGAGGGCGACGACATCGTGCTCGTGGGGACTCGTCACGCGAACTCGCACCTTCGATTCCCTTTGGGCGGTTCGCGCTGGGCGACCCGTCGTGGTCGTCGTGGAGGACACATAGCGCATTTCGACGCCGAGACCCTCAGTGCGGCCATCGACTTCGTGGTCGGTGAGATCGCCCCGATCTGCGCCGGTGAGCCTAGTGACGTCACCGCTGTTCACGATGTGGGAGGCGGTGGCATCGCGCTCGCTGTCGCCGAGATGGTGGCCGTCACCGGTCTGGGCGCCACTCTCGATGAGCTCGAGAGTCACGGCGAACTGTTCTCTGAGTTCCCGGGTCGTTTCATCATGGCGACCAACGACCTCGCCGCCTTCGTCGCCCGGGCTGATTTGGACGGCGTTGAGGTGATGCGCCTCGGCATGGTGGGTGGAACGGAGCTGCACATCGGATCGATGATCGCGCTCACGGTCGACGAGATCGCGACCCGGCGTCGCGGAGCGCTCGAGGCGTCGCTCGCCGCCGCGGGCTAGCGAGCCGCTTTGAGCTCGTCCAGTACCTCGTCGGGCACCCGCAGGTCCCCGGTTCGACCAAAGCCGAGCTGCACGTCGGTCTTGTAGGTGCCGTGATAGTCCGATCCGCCGGTGGGGATCATCCCGGCGTCTCTCGTGAGTTTCACCATGAGGGCCCGGATTCCGGCGCTCGTGCCGCCATAGTGCGCTTCGACCCCGGCGAATCCTCGTTCGCGAAGCGAAGCCATCACGCGCGGCATCGTGGTTTCGATCGAAGTCGGGTTGATCTCGTCCACGTAGTTGACCAGCGGGTGGGCGATCGAGAATACGGTGCCCGATCCCTTGGCGGCGTCGACGAACTCCTCGACGGGCATGCTCGTCTTGGAGACGTAGGCCGCTCCGTCGGTGCCGAGCCAGTCGGTAAATACGCGATTCCACGTGTCGTCGTTCTGTTCGCCGATCAACTCGGGGTGCAGGTCGATCATCGCGCGAGCGAAATGCGGTCGCCCGATCGAGTCCAGGTTGCCGGTCATCTTGGTCAGGTACGCGAGGGTCAGGTCCTCGAACCCCTTTTCCTGGAGGACTGTCACCAGTTCATGGTTTCGGGTGTCGCGGTCGTGTCGCAAGGAGGCGAGTTTTTTCTGGAGCGGATGATCTTCGTTCAGCGGCAGGAAATACGCCAGGACGTGGACGTTGCGTGCCTTGGTGACGCCGTCGCGCACCCTTGGGAACTCCGTGTCGCGAAGCGACACCTCGACGCCGGTCACCAATTCGAGTCCGAAGTGCTCGCACGCCGCCGACATCTCCTCGTTGCTCAAGGTGGTGTCGTGATCAGTCAAGGCGATCGCCGATATACCCAGATCGTGCGCCTTTTCAGCCAGCTGTGTGGGTGTGTCCGATCCGTCGGAGAACGATGAGTGGGTATGGAGATCGAGCACCCCAGAAGGCTACAGAGGTCGGACAGGGCCGGTCGACTGTGGAACAATGTTGCAGTGCCTTCTGAGCTGAAACACCGAACCGAAGAGGGCGCGTGAAAGAAGCCTGCGGCGTCGTCGGGATCGTCGCTCCCGGCAGAAGCGTCTCGCACCTCTGTTACGACGCGCTCTACGCACTCCAACACCGTGGTCAAGAGTCCGCCGGTATGGCGACGTTCAACAATCACCAGATCACGGTCGTGAAGGACAACGGTCTGGTGAGTCACGTCTTCGCCGAGACGACGCTACGCGCGTTGGCCGGCGACTTCGTTATCGGCCACACTCGGTACTCCACGTCGGGCTCGGCGAACTGGACCGCGGCCCAGCCGGTCTATCGCTCGGCCGGAACCTCGGGCTTCGCCATTGCGCATAACGGTAATCTCACCAATACGACGGCGTTGGCCGACGAGGCGGGGATCCAGTTCACGTCCATGTTGTCGGATTCCGACCTCGTCGCTGAATTGCTCGCGCGCGAGGTCGAGTCGGGAATCTCACTCGCCAAGGCGCTCGGGGTCGTGCTCGCACGAACCGAAGGCGCCTATTCCATGGTGGTACTCGAAGCCGGCGAGATTCACGCCGTTCGCGATCCCTACGGTTTCCGACCTCTTTGTCTGGGTCGCTTCGGCACTGAAGCGGAGCCCGAAGGTTGGATCGTCGCCTCGGAGTCGCCGGCGCTCGACGTCGTGGGCGCCACGTTCGTTCGCGAGATCGCGCCGGGAGAGATGGTGACGATCTCGAACAAGGAACTCTCCTCGGTACAATTGCTCGACCCGGCTGAGGGCAAGCAGAAGCTCTGCATCTTCGAGTTCGTCTACTTCGCGCGTCCCGACACCTACCTGATGGGACATCAGGTGCACACGACGCGACGTCGGATGGGTGAGTTGCTCGCCGCCCAATCCCCGGTTGACGCTGACATCGTGATGGGCGTGCCCGACTCGGGCGTGCCCGCGGCCGAGGGTTTCGCCAAGGCGTCCGGGATTCCCTTCGGCTACGGACTGGTGAAGAACCGCTATATCGGCCGGACCTTCATCTCGCCGGATCAGAGTCTTCGCGCAGCAACCGTTCGTCGCAAGCTCAACCCACTGCGCGAGAACATCGAGGGCCAACGACTCATCGTCGTCGACGACTCGATCGTGCGCGGCACGACGACGCGCGAGATCGTGAAGATGCTGCGCGACGCGGGAGCGAAAGAGGTGCACCTGCGAATCTCTTCCCCACCGTTCATGAACCCCTGCTATTACGGCATCGACACGCCGACGCGCGACGACCTGCTGGCCGCTAATCACTCGATCGAGGAGATGAACACGTTCATCGGATCGGATTCGCTGGAGTTCATCTCGTTGGCGAACTTGCGCCTGGCAATTCAACTCGACGGTGAGTGCTGTGACGCCTGTCTCACCGGCTCGTACCCCGCGCCAACACCGGTCGTGTTGGGAACCGCAGGCAGCCGCTGGTGAGCCGACTGCTCGAACAGCCCCTCAACGGAACCACCTACGCCAGTTCGGGTGTGTCCATAGAAACGGGTGATGCGGCAGTCGAGCGGATCAAGGACATCGTGGCGAGTACGAAGCGACCCGAAGTGCTCGGCGGTATCGGGGGCTTCGGTGGATTGTTCGCTCTCGACACCTCGAAATACACTTCACCGGTGTTGGTCGCTTCCGCCGACGGTGTCGGAACGAAGCTGGACATTGCCCGTCAAGTGGGGCGCTACGACACCGTTGGCATCGATCTGGTGGCGATGCTGGTCGATGACCTCGCCTGCGTCGGAGCTGAGCCGCTTTTCCTACTGGACTACGTCGCGGTAGGCAAGCTCGAACCGGCACGTCTTGAAGAACTGGTGACCGGAATCGCCGAAGGTTGCCGTCGGGCGAGCACGGCGCTTCTCGGCGGCGAGACCGCGGAGCACGCAGGCGTGATGGCGCCGGATGACCTCGACGTCGCCGGCTTTGCCGTGGGAGTGGTGGAACACGGCCAAGAGCTCGGGGCGGCACGCGTTCGCGACGGTGACGTGTTGGTGGGCTTCGCCTCGCCCGGCCTTCGCTCCAATGGCTACGCGCTCGCTCGACGCGTCCTGGTAAGTGACATCGGCGATCTCAGCGCGCCTGCGTGGGACGGCGCGGATCACACGCTTGGCGACGAGTTGCTGGTTCCTTCGGTGATCTACGCACCTACGGTCACGGCCCTGCGCAACGACCTCGGCGCTGCGCTGCACGCCTGCGCGCACATCACGGGCGGCGGCATTGTGGGCAACGTCTCGCGGATTCTGAGCAGCGATCTCGATGCCATCATTGACATGGAAAGTTTCGAGACGCCGGAGATATTCTTCGAGATCCAACGGCGGGGTCGTGTCCACGCCGATGAGATGGTGCGAGTGTTCAACTGCGGATTGGGCATGGTGTTGGCCGTCGATTCCAGCGCCGCCGACGCCGCGGTGTCGCTGGCGCGTGTCAACGGCGTAGTGGCGATGATCGTTGGTGAAGTCCGGTCCGGTACTGGAGAGGTGGTGCTGTCATGAGCGATGCCCTCGAGCGCGTGCGCCAACATTTGCTGGAACACTCAGTTCGACGTGGCGAGTTCATCTTGAAGTCCGGTCGACCGTCGACGTGGTTCATCGACTCCAAGAAGACGATCTGCGCGCCAGAAATGATGGTGGACCTCGCCACGCTGATCTTGGAGAAGATTCCCGCTAACGCCACGGCCCTCGGCGGGCTGACCATGGGTGCCGATGGCGCGACGTTCATAACGGCCGCGGTCGCGGCTACTCGAGGTAGGCACCTTCACGCTTTCAGTGTTCGAAAAGAGGTGAAGGACCATGGCGCGGGCGGCCGCATCGCAGGAGTCCTCGAGCCCGGCGATCGCGTCGTGATCACCGAAGACACGGTCACGCGCGGTACGAGTCTGCTCGAAGCGGCGCACGTCGTTCGTGACTTCGGGGCCGAGGTGATCATGCTCCTGGCTGTGGTCGACCGCGGCGGTACCGTGAGTGCGATGGCGGCCGAGGAGGGGATCGCGTTCGAGTCTCTCTTCACCTCCCAGGACCTGGGCTTCGCCAACGAAGAGGCGTAATTACTTCGCGAGCACGGCCAGCACGCGCTCACGCCACGCCAATCTCGGCAAGTAATTCTCTTCCGCGGTGTGACCGAATCGCACGATCACGGCGTCAAGTGCCGGAACCACCGAGATCATCTGTCCCTCATAACCGCTCGCCCAATAGGTGCCGTAAGCATCCGCGCTCACCCACCACTGCCATGAGTAGAGATGACCGCTCGAGGCTTCGACACTTAAGGGGATCTGCGCCGTGGCGGCCCATTCGCGCGACACGAGTTGTCGTCCTTGCCATTCGCCACCGCGCAAGTACAGCAAACCGAACTTCGCAAAATCCAGTGCGCGCGCATGCACATAACTCGAGGCCACGAAGACGCCACTCGTGTCCAAGGTAGCGACGGCGCTCGACATCCCTATCGGTTCGAACAGGCGATACTCCAAATACCGTCGATAATCGTCGCCGTACCCGACGATGTCGGCGACCACGCGACTCAAGATGTTCGTCGTGCCGCTCGAGTAGTTGTAGAAAGTCCCCGGCTCGTGAGCGAGTGGCAGAGCGGCGGTGAAAGCGGCCATGTTGTCCTGACCTTCGCCGAAGAGCATGTCGATGACGTGACTGGTCTGTCCGATCTGATACTCCTCGACGAAGGTCAGACCGTCGCGCATGCCGAGTAGATCGCGCAACCGAATCTGGTGTCGCGGATCGGCCTCGTCGCTCCACTCGTGAACGGGCGCCAGCTGATCGGGATCGAGGCGTCCTTCGTCAACCAACGTGCCAAAGATCATGTGGAACATTGACTTGGCCATGGACCACGAGAGAAGTTGACTTTCCGCCGTGATCGGTTCGGCCGGCTTGTCGAAGTAGAACTGCTCACCGCCGTAGCGCTCGGAGATCACCTTGCCGCCCTGGACGACGACCACGGCGTTCGTAACCGCCATGTCTTCGTCGGTGAACATCTCGTCGACGACGGCGTCGAGTTCTTCTTGATGCTTCGACTCGCCCCGGGGCCATTCGTTGGTGGGCCACGCGACGCCTGTCGGTTGTGGCGCAAAACGCGGCTGAACTGAGGGCAAGTTGTCCATGTATTCTCCGATTCCTCCGTGAATCTTGTCACGCGCCAACGTGTGACAGTCCCTCGATAGGTTCTGCGCATGGTGAGATCGAACGAGACCGAGGTCGAACTGTACTTCTATCGTTCCTCGATATCTTCGAGCCGTCATCGAAATCGTGTCAGCGCCTATTTCGTCCAGCGGCTGCGAGGTTCCAACGTCGTGGCGCGAATCGAACCGCTCGGACTCGTACCGACGTCAATTGGCGACGAGCAGTTGGCGATCCAGCGCCTTCGACGCAACTTGGTGGTCGACGGGATGTGGCAAGAAACGCCTAGCGGCCATCACGTGCGACAGCGTGTGGTGTCCGCCGAGATCGTGACCACGCAAAAAGTCGCCCCACAGAGTTCATGAGGAGTCCGTGGGGCGACTTGCTGGTGGTCGAGACCGGCGTCGATCCGGTGACCTCACGCTTTTCAGGCGCGCGCTCTACCGACTGAGCTACTCGACCTCCTCGTCACCCTTTCGGGTGTCGAGCGGACCTGACGGGATTTGAACCCGCGACCTCCGCCTTGACAGGGCGGCGTGCACTCCGAGCTGCACCACAGGTCCTCGGTGTTCCCAAGGTCAAGACCCCGAGACGCGAAATGCAAGTCTATCTGGTCTCGACCCCGCACTTCGAGGGTGAAGGGTCGCATGAGTGAGTCTCACGTAGTGGCATCGATATGCTCGGCGACACGGGACGGGAAAGGAACGTCGATGTCTGATCGAGTCGAAGTTGAAACTCTAAAGGTCGGCGAAGGCGGCGGTCGTGACCTCCTGGCCGATCTTTACCGACCACCGAACCCCAACGGCTGTGGCGTACTTCTTATCTACGGTGGCGGATTCGTTGAAGGGGACCGTCGCCAACTGGCCGGTTACGGCATTTCGCTCGGTCGAGTCGGCTACACCTCGCTTGCCTGTGAATACCGACTCGCGCGCGAAGCACTGTGGCCAGCGGCGCTCGAAGATGTCCATACCGCATTCGATTTCTTTCACCGAGAGGCGAAAGCACTCGGCCTGAAGGCCCCGCAATTGGCGGTGTCGGGCAACTCCGCCGGAGGTTGTCTTTCGCTGTTACTGGCTGGCACCAGCGAACTTCCAGTGGCCGCCGCGATCGCCTTTTACGCGCCGATGGACTTCTTGAGCGATGACGCTCGAGCGAAAGGTTCTCCCAAAGGGATGAGGTATCTACTCGGTGACGACGTCTCCGAAGAACGACTTCGCGCCATGAGTCCGATCACCTACGCCGGGCCGAATTTCGCGCCAACATTGCTCTTGACTGGAAACCGCGATGCGAGAGTCGATTGGAAGGAGAGTGTGCGCATGTGCGAAGTCCTGAACGAAGCCGGGTCGCGCTGCGAGCTCCACGTCTTCGACGGACTCGAGCACACCTTCGACGTGGCGCCCGAGTACGGAAGATTGAGTGGCGCGCTCATGACGCGCTTCCTGGATAGTCACGTTCTTTCACCCGCGCCGAGCGGTTAATGACGTAACCCTCGCTTCATCGTAGGGACCAACGGATCTGCAGTCAGTCGTTGGAGAGGACCAGACAGAACGGGTGACCCACCGGATCGAGGAAGACCCGGAACGTCGTGCCCGGCTGGTATTCGTGCTTGGTCGCGCCAACCGCAAGCGCGTGCTCCTCGCCCTCGTCAAGGTCGGGGACGTAGAAGTCCATATGGAGTTGCTGGGGAATCGGACCCGTTGGCCACGTCGTCGCCACATAGTTTGGTATTTTTTGGAACGCGATGGTGGGGTGCTCGCCGTTCACCAGCTCAATCCATTCGACTTCGTCGAGCTTCATGTCCCCCAACGGCTCTACGTCGAGATCGAGTAGTCGTGAGTAGAAACCCGCGAGAGCCACAGGATCGGGACAGTCCAGTGCGACGAGTTGGTATCGGGGTCGGACTTTCGCCATGTGCTTCTCCTTCATCGCGGAGCAACCGTTGCTTGAGCGTAAAAGGTCACTCTACGAGTGCGACTGTCGGTCCGTTTCAGTTGCAGTCTTCCTACCGAGCGGCCACGAAATTTCTGGTTGCTTCGGCGTACCACTGGGCCGAGGGTTTGGGAGTTCTCGCAAACGTCGTGCGATCGACCGCGACGATGCCGAACTTCGGTCGATAACCGAAGGTCCATTCGAAGTTGTCGAGCAGCGACCACTGAAAATACCCGCGGACGTCGATGCCGTCGGCGATCACATTGGAAAGACCGGCCAGCGCACCCGTGAGATAGCGGATCCGCTGTCCGTCGTCGTTCGTTCCGATTCCGTTCTCGGTCATGATGATTGGAATGTCGACCATCGAGGCGGCTCGACGGAGGGTGTACTCGACGCTTTCGGGCCAGAAGAGGTATCCCATCTCCGTGAGTTCGCCTTCGGGATGCATAACCCGTCCTTCGGGTCCGATCACCAACTTGGTGTAGCACTGCACACCGACGTAGTCATCGTCGCCGACAGCGAGCAGGTATTGATCTTCCATCTCGTGGCGTATGGATTTCACCAGGTCCTCGCCACCCGGGAGCGCCTCGTACTCGTTCATCGAGACCGGCATGCCGATCGGGTAGTGACCCGGGAGTGAGCGCAGGGCGTCGCGCATCGCAACGTGACACGCTCGCATCGCGACGTTGACATTGGAGAATCGTTGCCAGTCGCTCTGCGCCGGTGGGAAGACGCCCATGAGATAGCCCATCAGTGCGACGATGTTCGGTTCATTCACCGTGCACGCGATGCCGATCAGGTCGCCCAACTCGTCGCCGACGACCAGGGCGTAGCGTCCCATCAACGATGCAATGTCGGGATTCTCGAAGCCGCCGAGGTCGGCGACCCACAAAGGCAAGGTGAAGTGGTGCAACGTGACGACCGGCAGAATGGAGCGCGCGTGACAGGCTTCGAGCATTCGGCGATAGTGAGCGAGGGCGTCGGCACTGATGACGCCTTGTTGTGGTTCGATTCGCGCCCATTCGATTGACATCCGGTAAGAATTGAGACCCAGGTCGACGATCAGGTCAAGGTCTTGTTCGTAGCGATTCCACGAATCGCAGGCGTCGCCGCACACCTCTTCGCAGTGAGTCCCTTCGGCGCGTTCGTATCGCCACCAGTCGGTGTTCGAACCACCGCCTTCGGTTTGATAGCCCGACGTTGAGGTTCCCCAGGAAAATCGGTCCGGAAAGCGGACTTCGCGTTGTGTCATGAAGAGAATCTATGTTGTTCGCGGCAATCGTGTCGAACGTCGCCATGACGGATGCGACGTCGTCACAGCGCCGAGGAAGGTCCCGAGCCCGTCGATAGTCTGGCCTTCGATACGCCGAATGAGATGAGAGTCTATGGACCACGAGACACCCGAACGCAAAGGAGCGAGTGAGCTGACCCATCGATAGTCACCCCCGGCGAATGAAACTCAATGGTCCGAAATCGTCCGACTTCGAAATCGAGGTCGAACTCGTCGTCGTGGATCGTGGCGATGAACGCCGGAGCTTTGGAGTGCGACACGGGGTTCTGCACGCTCGACGTGATGCGCGGACCCCTCGCGCCAGTTGGCGTGATCAGTTCGCTCGCGGCGTTCGCGATCTTCGCGACGGGGTCGAAGAACTTCGACGAATTGGTCGCTCGCGATGACTTTCAGGTGACGGGCGAAGCCGGACTTCTTCGAGCTCTCGTTGAGCGACTGGACGTGTTCGAATTCGGTTTCGAGATCGTGCTGCCCTGATTCGCTTCTCGTAATCGAAAGTACAATCGGTGGAAAATCCCATACGAAAGTGGTGCCCCATGACCTCGAACCTGTGTGCCGAAACGATTCACTTCGATTCATACGATGGCCAGTCGGTGGAGGCGTATCTCGCAACCACGGAGTCCGATTCCAACGTTGGTGGGGTCGTCGTCATTCATCACTTTCCCGGCTACGACGAAGCGACGAAGGAGATAGTGCGGAAGTTTGCCGCCAACGGCTACAGCGCGATCTGCGTCAACCTTTATTCTCGCGAGTCGCCTGGGGCGAGCTCGGACGACGCGGCCGCGGCGGCTCGCGCGCGCGGCGGAGTCCCGGACGACCAACTGGTCGGCGACGTCGGTGCGGCCGCGAAGTACCTACGCGCGCTACCCAACTCCAATCAAAAGTGCGGCGTGATTGGTTACTGCTCCGGGGGGCGACAGTCCGTCCTGTCCGCCTGCAGCGTGAACCTCGACGCCGCCGTGGACTGCTACGGAGCTTTCGTCGTGGTTGACCGTCCGGAGGGCTCGGACATGTTGGCGATGTCGATCGTCGATCTTCTGCCGAATCTCTCGTGTCCGCTGCTCGGACTGTTTGGACTCGAGGACCAATTCCCGTCGCCCGAACAGACCGAGACGCTTCGAGAGTTGCTGACGAAAAATGGCAAGGAGTTCACGTTCCACGAATACGAGGGTGCCGGCCACGCGTTCTTCGCCGTCGATCGTCCGTCGTATCGTCCCGAGGTGGCCACCGAAGCGTGGGGTGAGATCTGGAAGTTCTATGGCCGGTACCTTTCGGGAAAGAAGTAGGTCGTCATGTGTACTTACGAGACTGAACGCATCGCCGTCACCGGCAGCGCCAAAGGCGCCCAAGGCTGGTTCCGAGCGACCGCCGCCACCATCTACTACGACCACCCGGTGCACTTCGGCGCGGGGCACGCCTTGATGGTGGACGTCATCAATCCCGCCCTGGGACCGAGTTCGCGGGTGGGACTCGAGTTGAACGCCGAGTCGGCACGCGAACTGGCTCTGGCGATCCTGCGCTCGCTCGACAGCGTCCCCGCGGGCCTCCTCGAGAGTTAGCGGTGTCCGCCGCAGAACTTTCCGCGACGGACGATTCGATAACGGCGAAGAACGACCGTTACAAGTGGGTGGTACTTTCCAATACGACCCTCGGCATGCTGATGGCCACGATCGACATATCGATCATGCTGATAGCGCTGCCCGACATCTTCACCGGAATCCATCTCGATCCGCTGTTGCCGGGGAACAGTTTCTATCTTTTGTGGATGATTCTCGGTTTCATGGTCGTCACGAGCGTGCTGGTCGTGACCTTCGGCCGTCTGGGCGACATGTTCGGTCGAGTCCGTCTCTACAACATGGGTTTCGTCGTCTACACGTTCTTCTCGCTGCTCCTCAGCGTTACCTGGATGTCGGGTACGGCGGCCGCGCTGTATCTGGTGGTGATGCGGATCTTCCAAGGAGTCGGGGCCGCGATCCTCATCGCGAACTCATCAGCCATCCTCACAGACGCCTTCTCCGAGGACGAACGGGGCATGGCCTTGGGCATCAATCAGATCGCCGGGATCAGCGGATCGTTCATCGGGCTGGTCCTGGGCGGGATTCTCGCGCCGATCCAGTGGCGACTTATCTTCATCGTCTCGGTGCCGATCGGTCTCTTCGGCACGGTGTGGGCCTATCGCAAACTCAAGGAGATCCCGCGTCACGCCGACACGAACATCGACTGGCCCGGCAACATAACCTTCGCCCTCGGACTCATCGCGATCATGGTGGGCATCACCTACGGAATCCAACCGTATGGCGGTAGCACGATGGGGTGGCTCAGTCCGCTCGTGATCTCGGCGCTGGTCGGCGGCGTCGTCATGCTCATCGTCTTCACCCAAATCGAACGTCGATCACCCGATCCGATGTTCCGGCTCTCGCTCTTTCGAATACGGGCCTTCACCGCAGGCAGCGTCTCGAGTTTTCTGGCGTCGGTGGGCCGCGGCGGTCTGATGTTCATGCTGGTGATCTGGCTCCAGGGAATCTGGCTGCCACTGCATGGTTACGACTTTGCGCGCACGCCGTTGTGGGCCGGCGTCGCCATGCTGCCGTTGACGGGCGGTTTTCTACTCGCCGGTCCGATCTCGGGTGCACTCTCGGACCGTTTCGGATCTCGACCATTCGCTACGACGGGCATGCTCGTGGCAGCGCTGTCGTTCTACCTGCTCGAGCTATTGCCGGTCAACTTCAACTACTACGAATTTGGCGCGCTGCTGCTCTTAAACGGTCTGGCCATGGGTGCCTTTGCGGCTCCCAACCGAGCCGGCGTCATGAACAGCCTGCCGCGACAACACCGCGGTGTTGGATCCGGAATGAATTCGACGTTCCAAAACTCCGGCCAGGTGCTCTCGATCGGCATCTTCTTCACCTTGATGATCATCGGTCTCTCGTCGTCACTGCCCGCATCGGTCTTTCACGGTCTCACCTCCGTTGGCGTACCGGCGGTCGACGCTCGTCGGGTAGCCGCTTTGCCACCGGTGTCGACGCTCTTCGCCTCGTTTCTCGGCTACAACCCAATGGTGCATCTACTAAGCCCTCACGTGCTCGCGAGCTTGCCCGCGAACACGCAAATTGCGCTGTCGAAGCGGAGCTTCTTCCCGTCGATCATCACCAAACCGTTCCACGACGGCTTGCACGCGGCCTGTGACTCAGCTGTTTTGGCCTGTCTCTTGGCCGCGGGATGTTCAGCCCTTCGTGGAGGGAAATACGTCTACGTGGAGAACACGAATGAACCCGGTGCAGTGATCACCGCGGCGGCCGACTGAGACAGTTATTTCTTTATGCGTTTGTAGAGTCCCATGCCGTTCTCGGTCGAGATCAGTTTGAAGTACGGCGAGATTTTGTTAAAGGTGCTTAGGTCTTCGCTGCTGGTGATCGGTAGCTGGAGTACGAGGTACTGCACCGTGCTCGCGACCGGGAGTCGTTGGCCGTTGGTGTTAAAGAGGCCGTAGTTTCCAGTCTCGAACGGCGTCGGCCACAGGTAGACCCCCGTGCGGTGGTCGATGTGCGGCACGATCAGATATTGAGCCGAGACGACGGCGTTGGGCGGAATTTTGTTCTCTAACTTTGTGTACGAACGCACGATGGCCCCGTTGGGCGGCCACATTGACACCGCGGTCTGATTGGAAAAGGGTGCGAAACCCCAGAGCACGCACGACCAGAAGGCGCAGATCACGGTGATGCCCGTGATGACGTTGCGTCGAATCATCGAGCTCTGCCGTGAGATGGCCCATACAGTGCCGAGGATGAGTATGGGCACCAAGGGCATGGAGAACTGATACGGGATCTGCTGCATGTACGGCAACGTGCTGACCAAGTTCTCGGCGAGTACCAGAATCCCGATGAGGGCGATTTCGGGGGCCGCCAGGAATCCCCAGCCAGTGGTGAATCCCATCTGCCAGACGTAGAAGGGTTTCGTGCCGCCGCGGAGATACGAGATCATCGTTCCCGGATGGGCGAACAGGGTCTTGAAGAATCCGCCGACCCCGCCGAAGGGGATGTCGCTGGCGTAGAGGCTTCCCGAACCGAGGAGACTCGGAATGATCACCTCTAAGGCAAGGACAGTCCAGGCGATCGCGCCGGCGATGATCCACGTTCCCCACTTTCGATCGCGACGCCAAAAAACCCAAAGTCCCAGCGGTACGACGAGCAGCGCCGCGTCCTCTTTCACCATCAAGGCGAACACGACCATCACCGCGAGCAGCACTCCTCTCGATTCAATCGCGGCGTAGATGGCCACGCTGATTATCAACACCTGGAGCGCCTCGGGGTGGAACTGTTGCATGTTGCCCTGTTCGAGCGCCGGATTCATCAGGTACGCAGCCACCAGCAGAGTGGCGATGACGGTACTGCGTATCAGTTTCTGTGCGACGAGGTAGATGGGAATCGCCGCGCCAGCGATGGCCAGGACCTGGAGCATGAGAAGTCCTTGTGGCTCGGGAAAGAGTCGATAGAACGGAGCGAAGAGCAAGAGAATGAACGACGTGTGGTCGCCGAAGAGGTTGCGACCCATGACCGTGACGAACGGCACGTGGAAATGTGTAAGGAGCCAAAGTCCCTGATCGAAGATGGCGAGGTCAAAGGGCGGGTATCCGTAGCCGTAGTACAGCTTCCAACTGAGATAGCTGAACCACCCGACGTAGAGCGCGACGAGCGCGATGAACGCCCAATGTTTCTTTTGGAACGCGGCTCGCACCAGGTCTCGAGGACGTCGCGGTAATCCACCAATCTCCGAGGAAAGTGCGGGAGTGAACGAGTCGAGCGTCAACATCGAAACGACGTCGGTGTTCTGCTCCATTTCCCCGTCCGGTGACATCGCGTTCCTCATCTCTTTGGAGAGTGTCCCACTGACCACTTCGAAATTCTGCCATTCACTGGTGGCGACGGCGAGCGATCAGGTCTTCAAGCACTTTTGACATCGACGTCATCGCCGTCGATGTCGATTTCGAAATCCACCAAATGATGTGGAGCGCAGTTCGTACTCACGTTGTCCATCTCGCACACGCGACAGAGAAGGATGAGCTTGCGACAGGCCAGGTTCGCGCAGTTGTGGTACTGACTGGTGGGTGCTGCGCATCGTTCGCAGGCGCCGAGCACCTTCGAGTGATCGCTGAATTCGTGGTGCATTCGAGCGTCGAAGAGATATAGCGATCCCTCCCACAGACCGTCGTCGCCGAAGGCTTCGCCGTATCGCACGATGCCGCCGTCGAGTTGATAGACCTCTTGGAAACCGCGTCGAATCATCAGTGCGGAGAGCACTTCGCATCGCACGCCCCCGGTGCAGTAAGTGACGACGGCCTTGTGTTTCAAGTGGTCGTAACAGCCGCTGTCGAGCACGGTGGCGAAGTCGCGGGTGGCCCGAACGCGAGGAATGACGGCGTCTTTGAATCGACCGATCTCAGCCTCGAACGCGTTTCGAGCATCGAAGAAAACGACATCGTCACCTCGTCGTTCCACCAACTCGTGGATCTCTTGGGGTGATAGGCGATCGCCGCCTCCGACGACGCCGCGATGATCCACGGTCAACTCGTCGGTCGCGCCAAAAGAGACGACCTCGTCTCGAACGCGAACTCGAAGTCGAGGAAAATCGTCGGCTGATCCTTCGGACCACTTGAAGTCGATCATTCGGAAACCCGCGAACTCCTTCGTCGCCGCCACATAGCGACGCAGATCGTCAATGTCACCCCCGAGCGTGCCATTGATGCCGTGGTGCGAAATGAGTATGCGACCCTTGAGTGAGAGTTTCTCGCAGAGTGTGCGCTGCCACAGTCGAATGGCGTCGGGATCGTCGAGTGGCGTGAACTCATAGAAAAGGATGATCTTCTGCGGTCGCACACTGAGATTGTACTGACGCGATTTTGACAGAACACTTGCGACGCTGAATCGACTACGACGACTCGGGTACCTGGACAAATTCCAGCGCTGTGATCGAACCACGGCACGACGGTCGACGCCGATGGAAAAATAGATTGTGATCTGAGGCCAATCGTGAAGGAGACGCCATTTTTTCCCAATTGTGGAGGGACTGCGCACACTCGAGATCGGAACACCGGGCGTGATGCGTCAGCGTCTCAGTCAACTCACCTCGACGGCTACAAACGCGCGACCGCGGGACTATTGGTCGAGTTCGTGAGAGAGAACGAAGAGCTGGAGTCCCCGGGAGATCTGTTAACACACGTGGACGACCAATCCCGGCGTTTGTCGACGGTCGTCGTGAAGGAAGTGGAGACCGTGCCCTTGATCGAAGTGCCGTGGAGTTTCGCGCAAGCCGAAGGCGAAGGCGACGAATCACTTGAGGAGTGGCGCGAGGGTCATCGGCGATTCTGGGTCGACGCAGGCGAAGCGATTGATGACCACACACCGGTGGTTTTGATCTGGTTTGAAGTCATGGCGAGTTGACGCGCCGAGCCGTCGTGGCAAACGTCACTTAGGCTCCGTTCGTGCCTCAATTGGACGACCAGGAGTTGGCCACACAGCTATTCAATCGTTGCTGGCAACTCCTGGAATCAACACGCGACCAAGATGACGACGTTGAATTGTTGACGGCGGCACTTAGCTCTCGCTATCACTGGCTCATTGCCGGCGAACTGGAGCAGTGGATCGTCAGTGACTGGATGGTGGCTCGAGCCGCCGCGGCCGTGGGTGACGGTCAGCTCGCTCTTGTCTTCGCCAAACGAGCGCACGCGGCTGCCCAAGACAACGGTGTTCCCGACTGGTTGGTCGCCTCCAGCGCTGAAGGCGTGGCGCGCGCGTACGCGGCCGCTGGCGACGTCGAGCAGTTCGGTCACTACTTTGCGCTGGCGACTCGACTCGTATCGGTCATTGCCGATGTTGATGACCGAAAGCTCATCGCCAGTCAATTGGCGGACATCGAAGTTCCGTAAAGGCCGTTCAGACTCCGACCACGCCGGACGCCTGATTTAGGGCTCGGCAATGACGCGGAACGCTCTGCTCGCGGCCGCTCGAACTCGAGCGTTCTCGTCGTCCAAAAGGATCACGACGGCGTCGACGGCCGGTGACACTCGATGACGGGCAATCACTTTGGCCGACATCTCGCGAACACGCCACGACGCGTCCGTCGTAGCGTCGATGATTGCCTCCGTGGCCCCGTCGTCCCAAACGTGCAAGAGTCCGCGAGCCGCCCATACTCGGGGCCAGTAGCCACCGACGCCGCCATATCGACCTTCGAGGACCGCTTCGGCTGGCGGTCCGCCGATCGCGCGCAGCATGTGATCGTCTACGGCGAGGCCATTGAGGATTGCTACGCAATCGTCGATCACCTCGTCACGACTGCGCCGCTCGCACTCGAGGAGGATCGACTGCTCGGGTGTCATTCCCCAGTTGCTACCCATCGAGGTGAATTCCCCGTCCTCAGGACTCGTCGGGTGGCACGGCGCCGAGACGTGATGTCAAGAAGTCCAACACGCCGTCTAAGGCGTGGCGCGTCGGAGAGGCGGCTTCATCGGAGTAGTCCTCGGTCAAGACCGAGTGCGCCGATTTCTTGTAGCCCCAGGGATTACCGGGTGACGAGTCGATCTCCACGCCGATGAACTTGTCGCCGAGCGTTGCGCGAAGTCGGGCGAAGCGTTCGGCTGGCGACTTCGTATCACCACTGAATCGCAGTCCCATGACACAGAGGTCATCGGTGGTGCGTCGTTGGATCATTGCCACGTCCACGTCCGAGAGTCCCAATGCGCGCCGATGTTCCGCGTTGGTGGGAAACGGTAGCGACGGCTGACTCAGTACGGGTGCTATGACTGACGGCTTGACGCTCATGGCGAGAGCGAAGCCGCCGGTGAGACACATCCCGACCGCACCGACACCCGGTCCACCATGTGCCTCACGTTCGTGGGCAGCGAGTTCGCGAAGGTAATTGACAATAGGACTCGTCTTGTTAAGTGCGAGCAACGTGAACTCCTTGCTCACACATGCCCGCGCCAAAGACGACAGTGCGTAGGGAATTGTGACTGGCCTTCCTGGCGTGCCTAACAAACTTGGCAGTACGGCTGTCATGCCCCGCGCGGCCACTTTCCGTCCGAACGCCGCGACCAACGGTGTGATACCCGGTACTTCGTGGATGATGATGACCGCAGGTCCAGTCCCCGTGCGATACACGTCACGCGTGCGACCAATTGAAGAGGTGAAGGGTGTCATTTCGAAACCCTCGAGAATGAATGGTACGACACCCATTAATATTCCTGTCACCGGAGAAAACCATTCTCTCAGAAAAACAGGATGTGAAGAGCAGTTCGCTCGATGATTCAACCGTTCGCGTACCGGTTTCCGGGTACGTCTCTCTTGATGGCGGCTCACCCCCGATGAGCTAGAACTGGTCGAGAACCATCGGATTAGAGAAGTACTCACAAAGATCAAATGCGAGCCCGCTACCGAGCACCAACCGCTGGTCCACTATTATTCGAACCGATTGACCAGCGATTGGTGCCGTAGAAACGGATAAGACTATCCAGTGAAGGGCGTTACTGGAGTTCCGTTGGCGTAGACCGAAGCAGATACCACCGAGCAGTTGAAGTCCAGGGCCGGAACTGGGATTTCAATGACGTCATGATCTGCCACAGCTTCATCGAGTGCGCTGAGCGTGGTGATGTGCTCCGTGGCGGCCCCTGCGTTCGTGAACAAGACGAGCACTGGTTCCCAGATGAAGTTGAAGTCGCCGCCAGTTGAGGCAACGCCGATTAAGTGGTCGTGGCCCAGCACGCCGTGACCGTAGACCGCACGCACAATGGCTGCCGCGTGCCCGGCAACCAAGGGTCCGTGATCCGGACAGTTGTCGGACAAGGTCACTAGGTCAGCCAGCAGGTGTCGACAGTCGAGGGTAGTTGGGTCAATGCCGGAGCCCACGGGATAGACCACCACGTAAATAGGCGCCACCGTTTGATTCTTGGGATTGACGATCTGACTTTTGGTGGGCGTGAATATGTAGGTCAGCGACCCGTTGGCGTCGTTGTATGCGGGTTCGACACTACCCCCGCCCCCCGTGAAGGGCCCCGTGGGCGACGAAAGTGTGGAGTTTCCGATCGTTACCTCTCCACTGGGAGCGCTTGTCGCCGAACTCGTCAACGGGAGCGCTAGCCCCCCAAACGATGCAAGCAATCCCACGACGGATAGGGCGCGCAAAAACCGTTTTAACAATCTGGGATTCTCCGACCCTTTCTGACCCTCACCGTTCGCCACCTTGACAATCCTGGTACCTGCCATCGCAGTTCCTCCCAATTCGTTTATGGGACATCAGTCCCACGACGAATCTAACGTATCGTGATGGTCATGTCAATGCCATATGTAGCAACGGGCCGAACGAGCCAGAAAGAGCGCACGCAAAAGGCGCTCATCAGCGCCGCACGTCGCCTCGTGGCCGAGGGCAAGACGCCCACGGTGGAGGAGGCTGCGGTGGCCGCAGATGTCTCACGCACCACGGCATATCGCTACTTCTCAACTCAAAGGTCGCTGCTCTTTGCCGCCCATCCCGTGATCGAGGCGTCCTCTCTCCTTCCTCCCGACGCTTCCGACGATCCTGCCGAACGTCTCGAAGCAGTGATCGAGTTGTTCACCCAGATGGTTGCTGACACCGAAGCCCAACTGCGGACAATGCTGCGGCTGTCCCTCGAACCCGACGCCGGCGAGCACGAGACCGGGTTACTGCGTAAAGGCCGCGCCATCGGATGGATCGAGGAGGCGCTGTCCCCACTCCGGGGTCAGCTTTCGGCGAAGGAGTTGCGGCGACTCGTCTTGGCCATTCGCAGCGCCACCGGGATAGAAGCGCGAGTCTGGCTGACCGACATCGCTGGGCTATCGACCCAGGAAGCAACCCAGCTGATGCGTTGGTCGGCACGGGCCATGTATCGATCCGCACTTGAAGAGGCGATTGACAGACGCTCTCGACGACGTAGATAGATCAATGGGGCCCCGCGCACCCATCACCACGCGGGCGCACCATCGAGAACTGGAAGTCTGCACGCGCTGCTGGCCGTGCAACGATCTCCACGTAGCTGCTCGCGATCGCGAGCGGCACGACGAAGACGTCGTGAGCCCAATGGGGAACGCTCGCGACCGCCAGCACGATCGGTATCCAAGGGCTGCTGGCCGTGAACGAAGGTCCGCGCAACGTGCCGGTTGCGATCGGTGGGTAGGAAGACGAGGACGTATCAACTGGGAGCGCATAATGGCCGGCCCTGCGTACCGGATGATTTTCGATCCCGATGGACGGCCGCTCAAACTTCGCCTACGACGGGGCTTCTAGCAAATCAGGTCCGAGTGACGATCGGATTTGTGACGATCGGATTCGGCCCTCGAGTTCAAGTTGCAAGTTCCAAGTTGCAAGTTGGAACATCAGGCGTTCATCGAGTCTAAGGACGAGCACCGACCATAGATGTCGGTTTCGTCTCGTCAATCATCGCCGAGAGGTGACCGGTAGCGATGTAGACGACTCTTGAACATCGTCGACCATCTTTCACCGATGGTTCGCGATAGACATTTTGTCGAAGAACAATTCGAATCGTATGGGACGTGAATTGGATACGCGACTTCATTTGAAGGAAAAATACCTTGGATTGATCGATCCGTGATCGAACAGTAAATTTGGCCGTAGAGTGACCTTGAAGGCACCTAGACCCCGTTTCCTTCTGCCTTGGCCGATGGCTAAGTGGACAGGAGAGAAGTACCAATCATGGGCAACATGGAAAACGACCTTGACGGCAGCGCCGGCGCTTCGAGAGCACTCGTGGACAACGGCGATAGCGGCCGACCGCACGCCATTCTCACCCCGACGACCGGAGGCCCGGCGAATCGCCTGGTACGAGGTGTGGCTCGAGGGCATGGCATCATTGCGATCGCGGTCGCGGTGGTTGCCTCATTCGCCGTCATGGGAATAATTATCGTCGCAGTGGGCCTTCTGATTACCCACGTCCTCGAGCGCGGATCCATTGGCGTATGGGACCACCATGTCAGCCAGTGGTTCGATAATCATCGCAGTGCTCGCTGGAATCGAATCACGGGCGACCTTACCGACCTGGCTGACACGTTCGAAGTAGCCGGTGTTGCCGCGGTCGTTACCATCGTGCTGCTGATTCGACGATGGGGACGACAGGCATTCCTACTCGTCGCCGGTCTGGCCATCGAGCTTTCTGTCTTTCTTGCGGGGAACAAGATCGTTGCCCGGCCCCGTCCTGCTGTGAGTCATTTGGGGGGGACGCCTTCGACGTTCAGTTTTCCTTCGGGTCACGAAGCGGCAACCGTCGTGCTCTGGGGCGGCATCGCGGTGATAGTTCTGGTGGTGACCACCAGGATGTGGCTGCGCATCGTGATGTGGACCCTCGCGCTGGTTCTCAGCGTCGCCGTTGGCTTGTCCCGGGTATATCGTGGCGAGCACTACCCAACGGACGTCGTGGCCGGTTTGTTGTTGGGTATCGGATCTCTGATGGCTGGTGTGTTCATCATTCGAGTGGCCGGCGTGAATCGTGCCGCCAGATCACATCCTGCGCCGAAAGTGATCACGGCCCACGGCGAACGCCAACTCGACCAGGCGCCGCAATGACGACGGTCGCCGTTATTGCTCACAAGAACAAGACACTCGACGGCGGTCTCGTGGAGCTGCGACAGGTCTTAGCCGATCGGGGCTTTCCGGATCCCCTCTGGTACGAGGTACCCAAGAGTCGCGCGGCGCCAAAACGAGCTCGTCAGGCCGTGTCCGAAGGGGCGGACTTGCTCTTCATCTGGGGAGGAGACGGCACCATCCAGCGGTGCGTCGACGCCGTGGCCGGAGAAGCCGTCAACCTCGCAATCTTGCCGGCGGGCACCGCCAACTTGTTGGCGACGAATTTGGGTATTCCGATCAATCTAAGTGAGGCGGTCGACGTTGGTCTGCATGGTGACCGGCGACGATTGGATGTTGGAGTATTGAATGGCGAGCGATTTGCCGTGATGGCTGGTGTCGGATTTGACGCGATCATGATGCGCGACGCCGACGGCGAGCTAAAGGGGCATTTTGGCCGCTTGGCCTACGTGTGGACTGGCGTGCGCGCTACGCACATGACGAGTCGCAAGATCCGCGTTGAGATCGACGGCAGACCGTGGTTCAAAGGTAAGGCCAGTTGTGTCTTGCTCGGCCAGATGGGAACTCTGGCGGCCGGAATCTGCGCTTTTCCCGATGCACAACCCGATGACGGACTGCTCGAGGTCGGTGTGGTCACGGCGAAGAACGCACTGCAGTGGACGCGCGTGCTGAGTCGACTTGTGGCCAAAGACGCCTCACACTCGCCGTTGGCCCAGATGGGTCGAGGGAGCGAGGTCAAAATCAGGCTTGACCGGCCCACGACCTTCGAACTCGACGGCGGCGCTCGCAAGGCGAAAAAGAAATTCCGTGCCAGCGTCGATCGCGGCGCGATCAGCGTCTGCGTACCGCAGAAGGAGGAAGAATGAGTAGCGCCAAACTCGTCCCCGAGACTCGTGGTCTCACTGGCGACGACGCGTGGGCGGTGCTGAAACGCACCGGCTGGGGTCGCATCGCCAAGGACGCTTTCAAGAGGATGCGCGTGGCAGACGGTTTCAGTCACGCCCGCTCGCTGGCTTTCTTGATTTCGCTCCTCGCCATCGAGGGATTGATTGGCGTTGTGGGACTCGCGAGCGTCCTGCACAAGGGTCAAATCAGCAACATAATCGACGAGACCATTCGTCGAACGGTGCCCGGACCGGCCGGCCACGTACTCACGACCGCCGTGACCCAGGCCCACCAGGTCGCAGCGGGACATCACTACGGCGCTCTTCTCTTCGGCGTGATCGGTGCACTCGTGGTGGCGACCACGGCAATGGGTCAACTCGAACGCGGACTCAATCGAATTTACGGTGTCGAACAGGACCGCCCCACGTGGAAGAAGTACGGACTCGCTTTCTTTTTCGCGCTCAGCGTCGGCACCCTGGGGGCCGTAGCCTTCGTGTGCCTGGCCTTTGGCCGGGACCTCTTTATTTCCATCCACAACGACACGCTCACGTCGGTGTGGTCGGTGGCGCGCTGGCCGCTTGGCGTAGGCTTGGCGGCCACTGCGGTCAGCGTGCTGTTTCGCTGGTCGCCGCGACGTTGCCAACCCAAGTTGTCATGGCTCGCATTCGGCTCGGGGATCTCAGTCTTCCTCTGGGGGGTGTCGACGATCGGACTCGGTCTGTTCTACGGGTCGAGCTCGTCCTTTGGGGCGACGTACGGTCCACTGGCTGGCGTGGTGGCGTTGCTGGTATGGAGTTTGTTGTCGAGCATCTCCTTGTTTTACGGTGCGGCGGTGGCGGCCCAACTCGAGGCCCAGCGAACCGGTGAACCGGCGCCGCAGGACTCCGAGAAGGTTGTCGAGTCGGATCCAGCGAGTGATCCAACTCGACAAAAGGAATTAGTGCGTGAGCAGTGAAGTCACTCCCAATTCGGCGCCGTCTTCGATTGAGTTGATTGGCTCGGCGAGACGCACGCTCGAAGGCGTCATCGGGATTCCCGCGACCGAGGGAAATCGGGTCACGGTGCTGCGCAATGGCTGTGAGATTTTTCCGGCGATGCTGGACGCCATTCGTGGCGCCGAGCACACGATCGACTTTCTTACTTTTGTCTACTGGAAAGGCGAGATTGGCATCGAAATGGCCGAGGCCCTCGGTCATCGAGCCAGTGCTGGAGTTCGCGTTCGGGTGCTCCTGGACGCCTGGGGGTCGAAGCCGATCGAACGTCATCTGATTGACGACATGATTCGAGCGGGGGTCCAGCTGCGCTGGTTCCGTCCACTCGGTCGGGTTCGCCTCGGCGAGGTCAACCACCGCACACATCGCAAGGTGCTCGTGGTCGACGAGTCGGTAGCCTTCACTGGCGGCGTGGGTATTTCGGATCTCTGGATGGGTGATGCACGCAACGAGCACGAATGGCGCGATACCCACTTCAAAGTCGAAGGGCCGACGGTCGATGGACTGCGCGCCGCGTTCTTAGACAACTGGGCCGAGACCGACGCCCCCATCTTTGACACCGCATGCGACCGCTTTCCCAGTCAGCCCACGCCCGGTCAAAGTGTGATCCAGTGTGTGCGCGGCGCTTCGGCCATGGGCGGGAGTGATCTGGCCAGCGTCTTCCGGGCCCTCTTGCAGTTGACTCAACGGCAACTGCGCGTAACGACCGCGTACTTCGTTCCCGACCACGATCTGACGAAGCGCCTCTGCAATGCGTCGGAGCGCGGAGTGCGAGTGCAGATCCTCCTGCCCGGGCCATATGCCGACAAACGCTTCGTGCAATTGGCGGCCGAGGCTGACTATGAGCAGCTCATCGAATCCGGGGTTGAACTCTGGAACTTTCAGCCGTCGATGATGCACGCCAAGACCATGACCGTGGACGGCCAGGTGGCGAACGTGGGCTCGGCAAACTTCAACTCCCGGTCCCTCAACTGCGATGAGGAGATCAACATGGTGATTTTCGATCGCTCGATCGTAGGGACTCTCGATCGCCACTTCGATGATGATCTCCAACGAAGCGTCCGAATTGATCCCAGTCGCTGGAAGCGGCGCTCGCTGCTCCAACGCGTCCAAGAGAAACTCGTTGCGCCCTTGCGCGGCGTGTCGTAAGGAGTCTGCGATGCTCATAGTCCTAATCACCCTGCTGACGGTCATTATTCCGGGCGTCGCTGCCGGATTGGTTGCGTACCGATGGCCACAGGCCGCTCCGACGGCCCCCAAACTCAGTGTCCAGAAGGTCGAGCATGAAGTTCGCCGTCACCCGCGATTCGCCGCCTTCACGCGCTCTCGACTCGATCCGAACTCCGTCACCGGCCTGCTGTTGAGCGCCGCGGCCCTTGTGTTCGTCGTAGGTACCGCATTGATGGCGCTCGTGCTCGTCATGATCCACACCAATACTGGTTTCGCGCGACTCGACCGTAGCGCCAGTCTGTTCGGAGCGCACCACGCGACGGCTCTTTCGACTCGGCTTTTACGGTTCTACACCCAGTTGGGGGGCGCCTACGTCATCGTCCCCCTCGGGGTCATCGTCGCGGTCATCGAAGCGATACGACAGCGGTCGGTCGCGCTCGTCGCGTTCCTCACTCTGGTCGTGGGAGGACAGTTCCTCGTTGCCAACGTCATCAAAGCGATTGTGGATCGGGCCCGACCCGATTTTGACCAACTGACGGGATTCTCTGGACCGTCATTTCCGTCCGGTCATGCCGTAGCGTCCGCTGCGTGTTTGGCGGCATTCGCTCTCGTAATTGGACGAAGGCGCTCTTTGAAGGTGCGGGCGATTCTTGCCGGTCTCGCCGTCGGTCTCGCGACCGGCATCGCGTGCTGTCGAGTGATGCTCGGCGTGCACTGGCTCACCGACGTGCTCGGCGGTTTGGCGTTGGGATGGGCCTGGTTCGCGCTATGTTCCATCGCCTTCGGCGGCTATCAATTACGATTCGGCGCCCCAGCGAAGACTGTCGAAGAGACCGTTACCTCCGGCAGAACGCTCTAAGGACGATGTTGCTTCTCGTGATCGAGCAGCCAGGTCTTTCGCTGGAGTCCGCCGCCGTAGCCGGTGAGTGAGCCATCGGCTCCGATCACGCGGTGACAAGGCACGATGATCGCGATGGGATTACGACCGTTGGCCAGACCGACAGCTCGTGACGCATTCGGGTTCCCGACTCGCCCAGCTAATTCGCCGTAAGAAATCGTCTCTCCGTACGGGATCGCGCTCAATTGCGCCCACACTCCGCGCTGGAACACGGTACCGATCATGTTCATCTCCAGGTCGAAGGTCATGAGTTTCCCGGTGAAATACGCTTCGAGTTGCGAGGCGACGTCCTTGAACCAGGCGTCATCAATCATGGCGTCGTCGGGTGGTGCAGTCGCGTGACGTGCTTCGTGCATCGAGAGATGCGTTAATACGCCGTCGCGCGCGATCAGGGTGAGAGGTCCGATTGGACTCTCGACGGTCGAGGTGAGGATGTCATTCATTTGGTTCCTTTGATTGTTGATTGACGTACCGGTCGAGGGGGCCAGTCATTGATGCGGTGGTCGTCAACCGACCACAGGTACTGCACGGCGTAAGCGCGCCACGGCCGCCACGACTGGGAGTGCGCGACGAGCGCCGCCGGCGTGCTGGCGAGACCAAGCATTTCTGCGGCGTGGCGCACGCCGAGGTCCGTCTCGGGAAAGGCGTCTGCGTCGCCCAGCGCTCGCATGGCGATTACCTGTCGCGTCCACGGACCGACACCCGGAATCTTTGAGAGCGCCGCCAATGATTCGTCGCGGTCACTGCCCGGTCCAAGGGCGAGGTCGCCTCGGCGAAGCGCCACCACGAGAGCGGCGAACGTGTCGCGTCGTTTCATCGGCATCGCCAGTTCAGCTCCGTGCAGCGCGTTCGGCAGAGGGAAGAGGTGGGTGAGGCCACCGCTCGGGTCGCTCACCGTCTCCCCATGAAGCTGCACCAGTCGACCGGCGTGTGTCTGGGCGGCGATGGTCGAAACCTGTTGTTCGAGAACCGCTCGAAGAGCCATTTCGTCGCCGTCGACACAGCGTGGTACACGACGACCAGGTGCCTTTTTCACGATTGGTGCGAGTGTCGGGTCGGCACTCAAATGGCGGTCGATCGCGACCGGGTCAGCGTCAAGGTCGAGGAGCCATCGACTCCTCGCAATCGTCGTGGTGAGGTCACGCATGTCGCTCAATATGGCGCGACAAGTGATGTAGTCGGGTGTCGGAGTGAGTTCGACGATGCCCGGGCCGTGCGCCAACCGCAACGTCCTGCGATACGTCGATCCTCGAACCTCTTCGACGCCGGCAACGGCGGTTGCCGCGAGGTGACCGAACAGGTTGTCGGGGCAAAGAGGCTGGCGAAACGCGAGTCGCAACACGATTGCCGTGGTGGCTTCGACACTTCGTGGTCCTTTCGTCCGAGATCGAAGGGTGGTCGGTGACGACGCGTAGACCGCTTGCACGGTGTCGTTGAACTGACGAACGCTGGCGAAACCGGCGGCGAACGCGACGTCGGTCATCGCCAAGCTGGTCGTTTCGATCAGAATCCGAGCGGTTTGTGCACGTTGAGCTCGGGCGATCGCAATCGGTCCAGCGCCGATCTCGTGTTGCAAGACGCGCTCCAACTGGCGCACGCTGTAGCCGAGTCGGAGCGCAAGACCATTGACGCCTTCGCGGTCAACCACACCGTCGGCGATGAGACGCATGGCACGAGCGGCGACGTCGGCCCGCGAGTTCCACTCGGGTGAACCGGGCGAGGCGTCGGGGCGGCATCGCTTGCAGGCGCGGAACCCGGCGAGTTGGGCGGCGGCCGCCGAAGGGTAGAAGCGGACGTTCTTCGGCAGCGGCGTTTGCGCGGGACAACTAGGTCGGCAGTAAATGTGGGTCGAGGTCACCGCCGTGTAGAACCACCCGTCGAAACGCGGATCACGAGACTGTACTGCGAGATAACAGCGCTCGAAGTCTTCGATCATGGAACGAACTTATCGCTGGATCTTGATATCGACTAGCGGAAATACGACATTCCCGTCTCGCTCGTGCGAGTCTCGATTGCGGTGTCGTATTTCCGCTATCAAGGTCGCACAATCACGGGCCGGTCGAGTGCCGTCGTGCCTGAGACGAACATTCGTCAGACGACGTCGTCAAGGGGTTCGGGATCGCCCGCTGCGCAGGTGAGAGCAGCTCACTAGATTCTGCGCTGTCAGAGTTTGGCAGACGTCCGGGCGCACGGAGAGGAGGTTGAAGTATGGCGAAGGCATATGAGGTATCCATCTGGGAATCGAACCGGGGAAGTTCGACGAGTTCGTCGAGACGATCAAGAGTTTGACGAAGGCCTTCGTCGAAGCGGGCGTCTCGCACCTCGATCTCCTCACGGGGTGTTACCGGCAAGGACGTATTTCGAATTGTCGTGATCCAGCACTTCAAGGGACTGGCCGACAATGGAGCGTTGAATGAGTCGATCGGTGAGAGTGAGCCGATGAAGGCGTGGCGGGAAGCTCATCCCGGTGACTTTCCGGCGAAGCTCATCTCGCATGACCTCTACCAATCAATGGACGACTGATTTCGCGAACGGTGACACGCTCGAATCACGGACTCAACCTCGCGGAGATTTCGCAGTTCGCGTCGGAACTGGCAGATGTCGTCGAAGGACAGCCCTTCGGACCGGATGTCGACGTACTCAAGGTGGGGGGAAAGATGTTTGCGATTCTCTCTCCCGACAGTTCGCCGGAATCGATCTCATTGAAGTGCGATCCCGACCTCGCGATCGCGCTCCGACTTCAGCACGCGGCTGTCATTCCCGGCTACCACCTCAACAAGCGGCACTGGAACACGGTTCACTTGGACGGGACCATTTCAGATGAGGACGTGCTCGAAATGGTCACGCACTCGTACGAACTCGTCGTTGCGGGTTTAGCGAAGTCGACGCGCCAGAGCCTCAAACCAAACTGACTCGCACCTTCCTCAAATTCGAACTAACGAATTCGATTCACCAGGATCGTTGGCAACTTACCCACGCCGTGTAGGAGTGACGCCAACGCTTCGACGCCATCGACCAGGCGAGGTCCCGGTCGCACCATGACGGCGTCGGCATCGATCGCCCACACCTCAGCGGTTTCCGGCACCAGGTCGAGCACTAATCGTGCTTGATCGCTTGCCTGTTCGAGACCGAAGCCGCACGGTGCGACGATCACGACTTCGGGCTGTGCCTGAGTGATGGATTCCCACGTCGTTTGTAACGAACGATCGCCAGGGTGGGAGAGTACCGGCTCGCCGCCGGCGGCCACAACCAGGTCGGGCACCCAGTGACCGGCACCGAAGGGCGGATCGATCCACTCCAAGACGAAGACCCGTCGTCGAGGACACCCTTGCACGGCTTCAAGGACGTTGTTCAACCTACTTCGAAGTGACGCGACGAACTCGAGTCCCCGATCCGCAACTCCCGCCGCGTTGGCAATGGTCACGATCGACTCGAGTACGTCGGAAAGGTTCTGCGGATCTATTTGGAGTATTTCGGCGCGGCAATTGAGACGGGCGGTCGCCGCCTCGACGTCACCGCTCGCGACGGCGCAGACTCGACAAAGGTCCTGACTCACAATCAAATCGGGATCACAACGTTGCAGCGCCTCATCGTCCAGGGTGTAAAGGTCGAGCCCGGCATCGAGTTGCTGGCGAACGAATTCGTCGATCTGACCCGGTGTGAGTGCCGGATCAGCGAACGACCGAACCACGATCTCTCGACCGTCTTGCACGTGTTGGGGCCAGTTGCATTCTGCGGTGACGCCAACCAGCTCACTCCCAAGTCCCAAGTCGCAGATGATCTCAGTGGTGGACGGAAGCAGTGAGATGATTCGCACGTCGATATCCTAGAAACCGCTCGCCCAATCGCGAAGGAACCGAAACGCTTCGATTCAGCTCGACGAGCCAGATGCCCCGGATCGAACTGCGTGGCCGGGGTGAATACATTGCGACGTATTCACCGGCCAGTCCGAAATGGTCAAAGCAGATATTGCCGGTCGCGACCCCGCCGGGGGCGATGAAACTATCGTCGAGTCCTGGTTCCCCCAGTCAAACTCGGCATCCGACACCGACACCGGTACATCGGTCACTGCGCGCACTGTATATCTGGATTCCCATATTGAAGATGGCATCCAAGCGAATTTGACATCAAGACTTGCGCCAGCCTTCGGACTTCCATATCGTACAACCATATGGTTGTATATCAAGCAACGGACGACGACGTGGACCGCACATTTCGAGCGTTGGCCGACGCTACGCGACGCGACATCTTCGAGCGCGTGATCGTGCAAGGCCTGTCGGTCTCGACGCTGGCCCACGACTACGACATGAGTTTCGCCGCCGTGCAAAAGCACGTGAGCGTCCTCGAGAGAGCGGCACTGGTCACGAAGGAACGCCACGGTCGCGAACAGATCGTGCACGGAAGCGCGCCAGCGCTACGTCGAGCGACGGCTTTACTCGAAGCCTTCGAAGAGATCTGGATCGGAAGAGCCACAAAGATTGCCGAGATACTCGGCGAGAAAGGAAGTGCGGAATGACAGTCATCTCAACCATCACGAACCCCGAGGCTTTGACACTCACGGTGATCGCCGAATTGGCGGCCGGAGCGCAACAGGTGTGGGAAGTGTGGCGGAATCCACGTCAACTCGAGCGCTGGTGGGGACCGCCGACCTATCCGGCTACGTTCACGCGTCACGATTTCGAAGTCGGAGGGGAGTCGCGTTATTACATGACGGGACCGGACGGAGACCAGCCCAAGGGATATTGGCGGATGTCCGTGATTGATGAGCCGCGCCGCCTCGAATTCGCGAATGGTCTGGCGGGCGACGACGGAGAGCCCAAGGTCGATATCGAACCCATGGCGGCACTGGTCACCTTCGAATCCATCGAAAGTGGGACGCGCATGATTGTCAAGAGCACATTTGTTGACGAGTCGCAGATGCAGTTGTTGCTGGCCATGGGCATGGCCGAAGGTATGACGCAGGCAGTGCAACAGATTGACGGATTGCTGTCGTCGAAGGTGGCCCAATAGAGGGACGATCGTCCCGATTTCCGCTAGCGAGATACCGATGCAGCGCGTCGCCTATCGAGAAGTCGCCAGCCATTTCATTGGACGTATTCCGCCGGTACGTTGGAAACATGAAGCGCTCACTCCGGTGGTGGCTGTCGATACTGGCTCTGAGTACCGTCGTGCCGTTGACGGTTGCCGTAATCCCATCACTGCGAGCGCAGCGATGACGTGTCACGCGCCACGACTGACGGGCTTGACGGTGAGCGCCGCGCGCAGCCGTGCTCGAACGGCCGGTTGCTGGCTGCGATTCGACGGCGCCGCCGTGCAGATGCCCATGATTCAAACCATTCGTGGGCAAAGTGCCGCGCCCGGTCGCAGGGCGACGCTCGTGACGCTCGCGGTCAATCCACTTTGTGGTGGCGCCATCAATCCCGGTCCACCCGCCGGTGAGCCGATCATCAAGTCCGGACCGCCAGAATTGATTACTGGTCTCTTTATCGAAGGCGGGGTGTACCTAGAGCGATCGGCGCCGAATTGCAAGGTCATCGTGGGCAAATCGAGCGCCGGCACCATAACGATCACGAACTCGGTCGGGACGGTCATCGCCAACAACACGGCGCTCAGTGCCGGTCAGTTGTTGTACTTGCCCGTTTCGCCGGGGGTGTATACCGTCTCGGGCGTTTTTTCGGGTGGCAATAAAGTGGGACCGATCAAAGTGAACGTTGATGCCGACCAAATCGTTCGACAGGATCTGGTGCTGGACGTTCCGTAAGGTTGTCGGTTAATTCCGGTTGCGCACTGGGCCGCGAATGGAAATTCGAATGTGAGTGGACAAGACGTCGGGGCGAGCAGTCGAACACTCGCCCGAGCTTTTCTCCTTGACACGGGTATCTCCTTTGCTCGCTGGCGATCGCTTGTGCGACTCAACTGTGCGCTGATAGCTCTCGGAACCAATGAACCCGTCGCCGAAGTCGCGCGAAAGGTCGGTGACGAGTCCGGCAGCGCCTTCGTCGCCGCATTTCGACGCGAGACAGGCATCACTCTAGCGAAGTACTTTCGCGAGAGCCAGACCTGACCCAGCGTTCTCACGGTGTCTATTCAACGATGTGGTGGCGAAAGCTAGTAACAACTGCGCAAAGAGGCACTCTGTGTGGACGCGAACTTTGACGGTCGTGTCGTGAGCTCGTTCGACGCAGTGAGGTCTCAAGGGGTTGTGAGTTTCCTCATACAGACATTTCCCTGGTAATCCACACGATTTTCACAAGAGGTGACGAAATACTGGAAACAGTTCGGGGCCCACTCGACGAATTAACAATGAAGGGATCACCATGTACAAATTTCAGACAAGGAGTTTCGGGCAGGTTGCTGTCGCGACCTTGCTGAGCCTAGGCCTCACGGCGGGTGTCGTCGGTGCCGCTTCGGCAACGACCCACTCGAACAAGGCTCTCAGCCACGCCAGCATCAAGGCGCACAGCACCGTCGCGTTTCAGGGCGTAGTCACTGCGCTACCTGTCGGTGGTGTAACCGTGGTCAACGCGAAGGGTACGTCTGAGACGTTCACCATCACCACGACTACCAAGTTGCTGCGCGCTTTGAATGTGAAGAACGCTGCCGTCCTGGCCGTGAATGACCGCGTCGAGGTTCGCGCCTTGTCGTCGGCTCCTACGGTTGCGACCAGCATCAACATTCTGGCCGTCAAGGCGAACACGTCGGTCGCATTCCGAGGCAAGGTCACCGCTCTGCCCGCCGGTTTCGTCACGGTAGTGAACGCGAAGGGCGCGTCCGAGACGTTCGCCATCGCCACGACCACCAAGATGCTTGGTAAGCACGCCGCTTTGGCCGTGAATGACCGCGTCTTGGTTCGCGCCTTGGCGTCGGCTCCTTTGGCTGCCACCAGCATCAACATCCTGGGCACCACGAAGTAAGGTTTCCCAGTTCGAGTCGTCCCTCGGACTGCGTTGCGCGATCGTTTCCAGATCCCGCAGCGCGGTCCGGGGGATCTTCGCGTTAGAGGGACATCACTGAGCCGTACTGCCAGTCAGTGCGGCTCCAGTTTGCGATGTTCTAGAGAACCGATACGGATTCTTGACGAGACCTCTTGGCTCGCGATCGATATGTTTTCCATTGGCTATGTCGTCGTTCGAGAGGGTCATGCCTTGAAAGAGACCGACAGCGAGTGAAGAGATTGCACGATCTTGGTGATCGGCAAACTGCAAGCTCAAGACCGTTCCTCCTCCACCGACCAACTGACGGCTGCGCTCAATGCAGTTGAGGGCATCAGAGGATCCTCCCTCGAAGTGGAAGGTCAACTCGTGCACGACGCCCTCCGGAATCGCTCCTTCGGCGCGCACGAGTGCACCGCCCATCGAGATGTCGATGAGATGAGTCGTGAGCGAGTCGACGAGGACGTCCCCGGCGATCTGTAGACGAACCGCCGTACGTCGGTCGGTGGCGAAGCGGTCAGAGCGGATTCTTTCGATCGCCGCAATGAGCAGCGCCGCGTTCACGGTGGCCCAAAAGGCTGCGCCGTAGACGGTCCAACGAACCGAATAGGTCACGCCGGTAGCGCCGGTGAGCGAGAGTGCGAACCAGATCGCCGCGGCGCCAGTCAGCGCCAGCAAGAGCCAGAGTAACCACGGCGCGTCATTGCGATGCCGTACGTCCGCTCCTTTCTTCGCGGTCACCTGGAACGGTCGCTCACCGGGGCGCAAATACGACAGCGTGGCGGTCATAGTGATTTGTAGACGGATGAATTCGAACAGCGTGGCGAGGCCCATCGGTGCGTAACCTCGCGACAACAGCGCCAGTGCCACGCGCTGCACGATGAAGGTGACGCCGAAGGCAAGTGCGAACGTCAAAGCCCCGGCGTGAATAGGACTGGCACCTGTGAAGATAACGGCGAAGGGAATGAGTACGTAGCCCAGTGTCCTCCAGGCGTCGAACCACCCCAGGATCGTCGCGGCGTACGCGATGCGTTGGGTCGGGGTAAGACCGGGCCCGGTGAGAGGGTGTTCGGTGTGCAACAACTGCATCGCGCCGGTTCCCCAACGTAGGCGCTGGGACTGGTACTGATCGGCGTCTCGAGCGGCAAGGCCACGCGCCAACACTTCGTTGTGATACATGGTGTGCCAACCGCGTCGGTGCATGCGAATGGTGGTGTGGATGTCCTCGGTTACCGTCTCAAAGGCCACGCCGCCGACGTCGCGAAGGGCTTTTGCGCGCACGACGGCGTTGGTGCCACACCAGAAGGCGGCTCCCCAGCGGTTCTTGCCCGGTTGGATGGCGCGATAGAAGAGTCGTTGCTCGTTGAACGAGATGGCTCGGCGGTCACGCCAGAACCATGAACGATTGCGACCGTGCTCGAAGGAGTCCACGTTGTAGAAGTCCTGAGGCGTTTGCACGACCGCGATCTTGGGATCGTTGAAGTACCCGATCGTGTTCGTGAGGAAACCCGGCATTACGACGTGATCGGCGTCGAGAATGGCGAGGAGGTCGGCGTCGATGTACTCAAGGGCGTTGTTGAGGTTGCCGGCCTTGGCGTGATCGTTCTTCTCGCGCGTCAAATAGCGCGCGCCGAGTGACGTCGCCATCTCGCGGACCCAGGGCCGGTGTCCGTCGTCGAGGACCCAAGTCTCGTGAGCCGGTTCCAGCGCGACGGCAGCCGCGACGGTCGGAAGCAGAACCTCGCTCGGCTCGTTGTAAGTGGGAATGAGGACAGCAATGCGTTGGTCCGTCTGGAGTACCGGCGGGGGAATGACTGCACTGTCGATGTCCCATAGTGAAAAGGTGAACAGGAAAAGTCCGACGACGGCGTGGAGTTCTAAGAGCCAAAGGGGTATAGCGAGCCAGAGCGAACCGAAGGTGAATCCGACCCGCCACGATAGGTACGCGATACTCACGGCAAGCGCGAAGACTGCAGCGACGTGGATCGTTCGTCTTCGGGCTTTCGATTCCGGAGCGGGAAGTGCCGCTTCTTCTCCGGAGAATCCGGGCATTACCGGCTTTGAGGGGGGCGCCATTGCTACGTCACCGGTCAATGGTTGCCCTCGCGTTTTATTAGTCATCTTGGATACTTTGGCCAAGTGAGGCCAACTTCCGCACACGCCGTTCTCAACATCAACCCAAACTTGATGGGAATGTGCGGCGAGCTCCAGCGTGGTGCTGAGTGTCGTCGTTCTCTCGACAGGATTTCAAAACCTTCGTCACGAAATCGTCAAGTCTTAGAAAGAGCAGTGAACCGTCTTAGAGAATGCAAAGAGTTGTCTTAAAGAAGAACAACATTGGCCCAAGCCCTTTCATTTGACACCGAGGCGACGTTACGCTGACCGTGACAGCGACCCATGGTTGAATACGTTCGACGTGGTTGAAGGAGTAAACACATGAAGAAGTATCTGCTTCCCGCGGCTTCAGTCGCGTTATGCCTGGGACTCGTCTTCGCGATTGGCGGGGCGGCGTCAGCCCATGGCAAAGGTTCAGGCGGCAAGGGCCATAACCCGGGCGCCGTCGCCACCGGCACTACGAGTTGCAACATTCACGGCCGCTTAACGATTAGCTCGAGTGGGACGGTCACGATCTGGGGCAACCTCACGCCGAATAAGCACGGTAGGGCCTGTACGCCAACGGGTGGTACGAAGTTGAGGACTGGCCACATCTCTACGGCATTGACCAGTGCACCTATAACGACCCCCACGTCGACGACGACAACGTCGACTACGACCACATCGACCACATCGACGACAACGACGTCCACAACCACCACGACTTTGGCTGGGACGACCACGACCACCATGGTCTGCCTGCCGTTGCCGGTTGGTCCAGTAGCTGACGTGTCGGGTGGCGTCATTTCCTGGTCACCACGGCCGAAGGTCGCTGCATCGGTTGGTGTTGCGCTTACCGGTGGCACCATCTCGGAAGTCACCGTCGGAAGCAAGCAGTACCTGGAGATCGCCTACATGGGCGGAAGTGTCGCGAGCGGATCGTTCGCCGGGTCCACTGGAGTCTCGCTAACTGCGCGGAGCAACGGGACCGTGAGTTCGTGCGCGCACTCGCACACGATCACGTTCCACGGAACGTTGGATCTCTAAGTACAGCTGCGTTGACCATCCGCGTTTTGTATTGAAACTGCCGGGAACTCGAGATTGAGTCCCCGGCAGTTTCACTTTTCATCGACCAAGCCCAATCGCTAACGAGTTGACATTTGTCGATCGTTGGCGCCGTACCGCGGGGTCTATGGGCACGTCTCGGCGATGAAGACTTTGGTTTCGATCGTTTCATTGGCGATTCGGGAGCGTCATGGGCCGTTGAAAACATGTAACTCGTGGCCACATTCCGGTACGGCCGCCATTTCTCCGCGTTCTTCTTGCTCGGCGTCGACGCTACTGATGAACTCGGAGCTTGATCAGGCGCCATACGCGGGAATAATTGCACCGCTCACGGGTGCTGCGGCTTCACTTGCCAGGAACGCCACGACTTCGGCGATCGCTTCGGGGGAGACGGCGTGCGCCAGAACCTCCTTCGGAAGTATGGCCTGGTTTTTGGCAGTGTCGATCAACTGAGGTGCGACCGCGTTCACGCGTATCCCGAAGGGACGCAGCTCGAGATCGAGAACGCGGGTCAGGTGGACGAGCGCTGCCTTGCTCACCGCGTATGCCACCATGCCCGTCGCGGGTTCGAGTCCCGGGCGGGACGAGATGTGCACGATAGCCCCGGAACCCTTGTTCTTCATATAAGGCGCCACCCCCTGACTCAGCCAGAGTGCCGGCGCGAGGTTGATGTCGATTGCGAGGCGGAACTGGTCTGGCGTCGTGGTCAGAGCATCGGCCATTTGAAATATGCCGAGGGTGTTGATCAAAACGTCGGGAACACCAACGCTGTGGACGATTCGTTCAAACAGCGGTGCAACGGCTGCTGGATCTGTGGCATCCGCTAATTCTCGGGTGATGCCCTCGGGGAGCATGTCCAAGCCGGGCTTGCTTCGATCGACGGCCACGACAGTCATACCTTGGTTGGCGAGTTTGACGGCCGTTGCTCGACCGAGGTCCCCTCCTCCCACTACGACCGCCACGCGGTGCGCCGATGGAGTTTCATTTGTCACGTTCTGCACCTACCTTTCTGTATTTGTTGAGACTATGACCGGAAGAGTTTTCTCGCAGTAAACGCCGCGCGACGACGTGGCACGTCGAGCATGTGCGCCGCTCGCCGCGAAGTACGCCGGCGCAATTGGTGCCGCGGGCATTGACCCGTTTGTCGTAAGTGCCGCTGTATGGATCCTCGAGTCGCTGCGCCTGGATCTCGGTCTTGGCATCCAGGTTTACGCGTGATCGTGAAACGCAACAGGCTTATAGGGTCAATTGGGAGCGGACGAGTCCGTCCGCAGAAGGGATTTCATCATGTCTTCGTCGGATAACGCAACTAAGCAGTTACCGGGTTTTATAGCCGGGACGTGGGAGATCGATCCCGTCCACTCCGAGGTTTCCTTTGTCGTGCGCCACATGGTGGTGAGTAAGGTTCGCGGTCGGTTCGACCGATTCAGTGGAACGATCGTCACGGATGAGGACCTCGGTCGTTCATCGGTGAACGTGACCATTGACGCTTCTTCGATCGGTACCAACGAACCGAACCGCGACAACCACGTCCGCTCCGCCGACTTCCTTGACGTTGAAAAGTTTCCGAACATCACGTTTCGCTCGACCGCTGTGCGGAGTGAACACGGCGCCTACTTCGTTGACGGGGAGTTGACGATCCGCGGAACAACTCGGCCCGTGACCCTCAACGTCGAGGTGAACGGCTTCACGCCCGACCCTTACGGTGGTACCCGAGCAGGTTTCAGCGCGACGACCGAGATAAACCGGCACGACTTTCGCGTCAGTTTCAACGGACCGATTCCAGGGACCGACAATGCGATGGTGTTGAGCGACAAAGTCGACCTCACGCTTGAGGTCGAAGCGGTGCTGCAGAGTGGCTCTTCGGCATCCTGAGCACGTCGTTCTAAGACCCGGGTCCGCCTCGCCCGAGAGTTTGAGTTTGGCGAACGACGTGATGCCAAGCTCATCGTGCAGGAATGGTCGGAGCCAGGTAGCGAGATAGTCGCCGGAATAGAGACCTTGCTGATGAGTGAGTATCGCGACGTCGGTCCCGATATCACCGGCGTCCGTGATGATAGCGTCGATTGGTCGCCTAAGAAAAGGTTCATTGAGCGTCTTCAATCTCCTCTCCCACGGACGTCACGCTTCGACCGTTGCCCAAGTGATTGATGATTATTGGTAGGACTCGGGCGCCCGCCTTCCCCTTCGGCGAACTACGCTCAGGGCACGATTTGATGTAGATCAAGTAAGGAGGAAGCGTGCGCATCCCGCCTGAAGGAATCGAGATGCTGGCCCAACGACCTCTGTTCGCGGGACTCTCTCGCAAGGAGTTGGAGTCGGTGGCCGCACTCGGCGTCACCTTAGAAATTGGCGCCCATCAAGTGCTCACCAAAGAGGGCGCCATCGGCGAGGAGGCGTTTCTGATTGTGTCCGGAAACGCGCACTGCATCGTCGGCGATCAAGTGGAGGTGGCGAACCTCGGCCCGGGAGACCTTTTCGGCGAGATGTCCCTTCTTGATGGAGATCGCCGGAGCGCAACGGTGATCGCCGATACCGACATGACCGTCACCGTGTTCGAGCGCAGAGAGTTTGTTCGCCTGGTCGAAACGTCGCCAGTCATAGCGAGGGCGTTATTGGCGGCAATGGCGGCCCGTGTTCGATCGGTAGATCTTGAACTCAAGAACATGGCATCGAATAGGAGTGATGACGGCGTATACCGACGTTGCTGAAACTCGGGTGAAGGTCCCCTTAAGGCAACCAGAGAGGGATGTATTTGCAGCCCTGCGCACTAAGTACAACGCGTGCGCTTCGCCCTAGGGCGATTTCGAGACTGTGACGCCGAACTTGATCAAGCGGCTTCGGTAATAAATCGTTGACAACCCCAAGTGCTATCAAAAGTCGGACGGCGACGCCTCCTGCGCTGGTCAGAGGATTCTTCGAATAAATTGCCATTCACGATCGACCGCCGCGCTGGCCAAGCGAAGAAGATCATTCGCCGTGAAGAGCAAGGTCGAAGCGGGGGCCGAACGACCAGAACGCAAGGCCGTAAAGGCCATTGACAAGGCCGGGGACGCTGCCCGTCGTAAGTAATTCTGATCTCAGCGTTCTCCGTCTGGTGGGAACGGCGAACCGGACGCAAATAGCAACAAAAAAGTTAGGTACTAACACTGGAGGCATTCTGGTTATTGTCGGTTTGATTCTTCTCCTCATTGGGTTCGTCACGGGAATTGCGATTGTGTGGACGATCGGAGTGATCGTGCTCGTGGTTGGATTGGTTCTCTGGCTCCTTGGAGCGATGCGGCACGCTGTTGGAGGTCGACGGCACTGCTACTAACGTCACCCGGTCGGAGGCTCAGCGCAGTTACATAAGCTGTCAGAAGGATATTCCTCCGGTCGCGAAGAGGGCAATCGATGCCACGGCCATAAGCACGAAGGTGAACCAGCCGAGGACATTCGCGGTGCGTCCATTGACGTAGTCGCCCATCAGACGTTTATTGTTCGAGACGATTAGGACGACGATCAACAACGGCGCGGCAATGACGCCATTGATGACGGCAACGAAGACTAAGAGTTTTATCGGATTGACGTTCAGGAGACTGAGCGCCGTGCCGCCGATTGTTCCCAAGCCTACGAGTATGTAGAACAGGGGGGCTTCGCGAAGGGATCGCGAGAAACCCCAGTCCTTTCCCAGGAGGCCCGACAGACCAACGGATCCCGAGGCAGCAAGGACCGGCACGGCCAGGAGTCCGCTCCCGATGAAGCCCAAGGCGAAGATCACACTGGCCAGGTGTCCGGCAAACGGTTTGAGCGAGGTGGCGGCTTGCGCGGCGCTTTGAATGTTGGTGATGCGGTGCACGTGGAGCGTTTCGGCGGTTGTCGCAATGATCGCGAACATGACGACATTCGAAAAAGCCATGCCCGAGAAGACGTCAAGACGACTCGTGCGTTGTTTCAGCCGCGCCCGCGATCGGCTCCTCATCTTCAGTGTTTCTGGTTGCGACCCACGCTCGGGTGCGTCGCGCATCTCTTCGAGTCGGTTGGCGCTCTGCCAGAAGAAGAGATAAGGAGAGATTGTGGTACCCAGAATGGCGACGAGCAGCGCGAGGTGCGCCTTGTTCAGTTCAACGTGCGGGACAACGGTGTAGAGAATCACCCGCAACCAGTCGTGGGTGACGATGACCACCACGACGATGTAGACCACGAGTGCCGCAGCGAGCACTCTGAAGATAACCGCGATGCGCGCGAACGTGCTTTTCACCAAGAGCACCGATATCGCCGTTCCGGCGAGGAGAGCCCAAATCCATGTCGGTCCCGCTTTCAGTAGGTTCATACCAGAACCGATCGCGACCAGATCAGCGGCAATGTTCAACGTATTGGCCACGATCAGGACGGCCAAGAGCAGTCCAATAATCCACTTTCCCAGTCGTTGGAAGTGATCTAGCGCCAGTTCCCCGAGACCCACACCGGTCGCCAACGCGGTTCGATCACATATCTCTTGTACCGCGGCCATGAGCGGAAACGTGAGGAGTGCAGTCCAGAGGAACGACAGGCCGTACTTAGAGCCCGCCTGAGCGTAGGTGGCGATGCCCGACGGGTCGTCGTCGGACGCTCCCGTGATGAGTCCCGGGCCTATCGCTCGTAGATACTGAAGAAATTTCACCGGGGTCTTCGAAGAACGCCCGTCGTCGCTCGGGAATGGTTTCTTCTTGGAGAGATTTCTCACGACAATCGCCTCAGCGGTGACGAGTACCAGAATTGTGTGGGGCGGCGTCGTGGTGAGATATTGCATCGACACCCGAGACGGGCGGGGTGGCTTTGAAAGTCCTGGGTACCCGCCGAGACGCCGAGATCACGTTAGAACTGAGTGGACCGCGAGGCAAGGAAGGAAACGACCGGTTCATTTCCATGAAAATTGTCGATCGCCTACTTTCGCGGCTTCTTATTGTGGTCACTTCGTCGACAAGGTCCGCGCAGGGGAGCTTCTTGGGCCCTGTCGACAAAAGGGTGTCGGCGAGCGCCGAACGATTTTGAGTCTCATTGATCGACGTCATCCCTGAATCCTCGCACGCTTTCATACGGAACTTGGTCCAGCGTAATTGGTAATTCGCTGCACCCCTGTGGTCTCATCCACTCGTCGAGATCATTCGGATTCATCGACTTGCCAATGATCCGTCTCGCAAGGATCGTGAGGCCCTCGCTGTGGGCACTGGCGTGCGCCCGTAATCGTTCGAATGCGTCGCCTTTTTCGCAGTTCGTTGCTTGACGAATCATCCCCTCGGCCTGTTCAATAATGACTCGACTATTGATGGCGTTGTTCAATTGGGAGCTCGACGTTCTCGCGTCGAAGGTCGACTGGTGTTGCAAAATCGCGATAGTGGCGACGTCGGCTAGGCCTCGGGCCACGACCATGTCGTCAACGGAGAGTGAGCCTCGACGGGTGCGAAAGAGGTTGAGCCCGCCAATCGTGCGACCACGAAGACGCATTGGCAGACAGTGAACGGCGTGGAAGCCATGGGCGATAGCTCGAGTCGCGAACATTGGCCAACGGTCATCGGTTTCACTCAGCGCTTCGTTGGTAATGACCAGTCCGTTTCGAATGCAATCAACACAGGGGCCTTCGCCTGCATGAATCTGAAAAAGCTCCAGCAGTTTCATCGACTCACTCGAAGAGGTGATGAACTGAAGTTCTCCAACTGGAGGTGCGAGCATGATGCCTGCTGCATCAATGTCCACCGCTTCCACACAGCGATGACTCAATACGGTCAGAACGTCAATAACGTCGTAGTCGTCGACCAATAAATCCGCCATCTCCACAAGCGACGCGATGAGAAGCGATTCTCTGTTCATCAACCGCAACCTCCGTCATACAAGATGGATCTTTTCGCCGTCTCGCTGCATGCACTTCTCCTGGAACTCGCGCGTTCGAATCGCTCTAGGGGGCGTGCATAAGCCCATGACCAAACTTCTTGCGATCTGGTACTCATTCCCGACCCTGTGGTTGTTGCTCTCTTCCACTCTGTCTCTCTGTTTGAGATGTTTCACTCTGGGACAAATCCTTGCCAATGATGAGCCGATTTGCGCGCGTCAAACCTCCCTGGATTTGAGTAACTATGAGAATGATGATGAGAATCAAGATGACTGCTCCTGCACCGATATACATCGCCAGTACTCCTTTCCGAAATGTTCGACGCTTGATTCTGTGGGGTCGCTGAGGGGTCAACACTGCTAACTCGGAGGTCGGCGCCCGCCGTATTTGATGTAGCGCTGCTACTTCGTGTCTTGGTGCACCGAACTCGAATTGCCCGCGGAGTCAACAACTTGCCGGTCCAACGTATGCCGGGAAGTTCGCTCCGGTCCTCTCGACACCGCGAAAACAATCGCGGATACAACGAAACCGGCCGCCCCCGCGATCATGAGGATAAGTCCCACCGTCGACATGCGAAAGCCGTGACCTTGATAGGTGACGGCCCAATACATGATCGCTCCTGCCGCGGCCGCTATGGCGCTAAGCACCATTCCTGGAAGACCCATATCACACCTCCTTGTTCTCCCTGACTGCCTGTCAGGTGAAAAGGATGCGGGGTCTTGACGTCCTGAAAGTGAGAGTACCAGGTACGGGACGAATCTGTACGGGCCCCAAATTGAAGATTGTGTGACGGTCGCTAGACGTGATTCGCCCGCCAATCACCTTTGTTTTGGCGAGTGAGAGCGCGACCCTGCACGAGCCCCTCCGCGGCACGTGCCGGTGAGTTACAGGTCCGTCATCGTCGCGTCGCTACGCCCTATTCGATGGCACTCCTTCGTCGAGATCGTTGGAGTCGATTAACTTGCCAATGAGACGGTTCGCGAGTTCGGTGAGACCTACGTTGTGGTTTCTTGCGTGCGCGCGTAATCGATTGAACGCTTCATCCATATCGCAGCCTGTCGATTCACGAACCATTCCCTTCGCCTGTTCGATGATTATGCGACTGTTGAGAGCGTTGCTCAACTGGGCGTTTAGTGTCCCTGAGTCGAGTGTCGAACGGTACTGGAGGATGGCGATGGTCGCGATGTCGGCGAGACCTTGTGCCACGATGACGTCATCGTCGGTGAGCGCCCCTTGGTGGGTGCGAAAGAGGTTGAGCGCGCCAATCGTTCGACCTCGAAGGCGCATCGGCAGACTGTGAACCGCCCGGAATCCTTGCGCTAACGCCCGCGGCGTGAAGTGGGGCCAACGACCATCGACTTCACTTAGCGCATGATTGGTTATAGCCAAACCCGTTCGGAAACAGTCAACGCACGGACCCTCGTTCGCTTGGATTTGGAACAACTCAAGCATTGTCATTGACTCACTGGACGAGGCGACGAATTGGAGTTCTCCCACGGGCGAAGCCAACAAGACGCCGGCGGCATCGACGTCGACCGCTTCAACGCAACGAAGACTCAGCACCGTGAGGACGTCAATGAGGTCGTAGTCTTCCACCAGGTTGTCCGCCAACTCGACCAGAGTCGCAATCAACAGTGATTCCCTCTTCATTCATCACACCTTCCCTTTCCAAACACTGCACGCACTAAGACATTTGCGCGTCTCAGATGAGTTCTATTGCTCATTGGCGCCCGTCGCGCTGTCGATCCAAGTTTGTGATTCCTGTTTGAAATACGTCGATCCCGAGACAACGAGATCGGCAAGCTCTGATAACTGACATCCAGATCCAAACGCGTGTGCGCGCAGGAGCACAAGAGCGTCCTTCACTGGAATTGATCCCTGGATCGCTAACATTCCTGCAGCTTGATGAACGCGAAAGTCCAGCATCGATGCTCCGTTCAATTCTCCGGCCAAATTCTCCTGCGAACCACCAGCCTGCATTGATAACATCGCTCGACCGATGACCGACGCCAGAAGATAAGCGTCGGCGTCTTGTTCCGCATTGAGCGGTCCCGCACTCGCACGAAAGAGACTCAGGGCTCCGAAGCGGATTGCACCCAGTCGAACCGGAAAGCCAAAGACAGCTCCCGCGCCCAAGGCGGCGGCTTCGGGTCCGTACGTTTCCCAGGTCGAGGTGGCCGACCCGAGTAGGTTGATGTCCTCATTGGCATCACCTCGACTTGCATCTACTGCTGGACCTTCGCCCAGGGTCAATTCAAGATCCATTAGAGCGCTCGCGACCTTGTTGCTGGTGCAAAGCGAAATGAGATCTTCGTCACCGCACGTGAGAACGATGGCAGCTCCATCAAGTGCCATTAGATCCGCCGCTGCCGAACACAACGCCGAATCCTCGGAGTTTTCTCGTCCATATCGTTCCAAAAGTGCGTAGATATCCAGAAGACGATCCACCGTCATGATCACTCTGCAGTCATTGGACTGGCGTCACTGCTCATGAACCTTCGTTGAACGAACTCGTGCGGCCGTCAGTGTCGACGACTTGACGCTCCAAAGAGTTTCGGAGAGTTCGCTCAGGAACGCTCGCTACAGCAAAGATAATTTCGAAAACGACAAAACCAATTGCGCCGGCGATCATGAAGACTAATCCCACAGTCGAGAAACGAACACCCGTTCCTTGATCGGTGACGACCCAATACATGATCGCTCCGGTGGCGGTGGCAATTGCGCTAAGCGCCATTCCTGGAAGTCCCATTTCGCTCCTTCTTCTGGAACTCTGACTGAATGTCAGATGAGAAGGATGCGAGGTCTTGACGTCCTAGGAGAAGGCTAACACTCCGCCATCGACCACAAATCTGACAAGAAGTACGGATTCGAATTCTCGCCGTAATCCTGGGGGGGGAACGCACTGACGACGAACAACTAGCGGAAGGATTAATATTGACGAACGCCCGTGATGTTTCGGCACTCCGATTCGACTGAACGGTTGAAAACGAGGAGGTTCGATGGACAGAGAATCGCTTTTGATGGCGACGTTCGTCGAAATCGCCGACAATCTGGTCGAGGGCTACGACGTCATCGATGTTTTATCCGTTCTGTGTGATCGCTGTGTGCAGACAATCGACGTCGACGCCGCGGGGGTCTTGCTGTCATCACCAGATGGGCAACTCCAATACGTCGCATCATCGAGCGAGACAATGCGCGTTCTCGAACTTTTCCAAATCCAAGTTGACGAAGGTCCAAGCATGGACTGTTATCGAAATGGTTTGGCAATCGTCAACCTTTCGCTGAGCGAAAGTGCTGGTCGATGGCCGCTGTTCTCACCCCGAGCCCTCGCCGAGGGGTTTCATTCCGTTTGCTGTGTACCGATGCGTCTTCGAGGTAGAACGATTGGTGCTCTGAATCTCTTTCGTTCTAATCAGACCTGGCTCGACGACGCTGACTTGGCAATGGTTCAGGCCCTCGCCGATGTCGCGACTATTGCGATTCTCCAACACCAGTCGACACTCAACGCGAACACTCTCAACGCCCAGCTCAACAACGCCCTCAGTAGTCGAATCATCATTGAACAAGCAAAGGGGATGATCTGTGAGGCAACAAATTGCGACATGGTCAGTGCGTTCCATCGACTTCGCGCTCACGCTCGCAACCACAATGTGGGTCTGACAGAACTCGCAACTCGCATTGTGACGCGAACGACCAAGTCGAGAGATCTTGACGAATGGGTGAAGCCCACGAAGTCCTGAAGGCTCTCTCGATGAATGATCGCAGTGGCGTCTGGGTCGCAATGATGCACGCTCGAGACTCGACTTTCAGGCTTGTCGTACAATCACGACGTTATGAGAATCGCTGCTGCCGAGGACGCCGGAAATCGTGAGCTCTAAACGACTCCCTCAGCACGTGGGCATCATTCCTGACGGGAATCGTCGTTGGGCTAAACATCAAGGTTACGAAAGAGAGGATGGTTATCATTTCGGACTGCAACCGGGTTTGGAAGTGTATAGCGCCTGCTTGGACCTAGGTATTCCAGAAATAACCTTCTACGGCTTCACGGTCGACAACACGAAACGTCCCCAAGCTCAGATTGAAGCATTTCGTAACGCGTGCGTGGAAGCCGTGGCCGAGTTGGAGAAAAGGGATGCGGACCTGCTCGTGGTGGGCAACACGCAGTCAGCGCTCTTTCCCAGGGAGCTCATGCGCTATACGCAACGGACCAGAATCGGCGAAGGTCGGATCAAAGTCAATTTCCTCGTGAATTACGGCTGGAGCTGGGACCTTAACTACTCGCTCAATAGCCGCGACGCGAGCAACGGGGACAACGTCGTCCACGGAATCGCGTCCGCCGAAATCTCGAGGATCGATCTCATCGTACGCTGGGGCGGCGGTCGGCGGCTCAGCGGTTTCCTGCCCGTCCAATCCGTCTACGCCGACTTTTACGTGATCGACGAACTGTGGCCGGATTTTTCAATAGACCAATTCCACGATGCACTGACGTGGTACCAGGGGCAAGACATCACGCTTGGTGGTTAGGGTGAGACGCACGGTGGACTCCCGCTGGCGCAGTAACGGATTTTCTTGATAATCAGTTGGGAAAATCTTCGGCGTGGCCCAAGTGCGTGAACGTCATGCAAAGAGAAGACCCATAAGGGAGTCCTACGAATTCATCGTCGACGACGGTTGACTGTCAAAGCCAGGAAACCCGATGGAGTATGTGGCCTCCTGGCCGCAGTGGTGCCCATAGTACGTTGGCTCGTGATGCGTTATGACGACTGGTTTCTCACTTCGAAAGAGCGGGGTAACCCAATGACCGAGATCGACGCGCATGGTTCCGGAGATGCCGCATGGACCGAAGGCAACCACGTTGCCTTTCTCATCGATGGGGTCTCGTATTTCACCCTTCTGGCTGAGGCGATCTCGAACCTTGGGTCTGATGACGAGATTCGCTTCGCCGACTGGCGAGGAGACGCGGATGAGCGTATATCCGTAGATGGAACCACCATTGCGGCTCTATTGGCCAGTTCATGTCGACGAGGTGTCGATGTCCGCGGGTTGCTTTGGCGTTCGCACAGTGATCAGCTCGGGTTCAATTCAAAACAAAATCGACGCGTCGCCGTTGAGGTGACGAAAGCGGGTGGCGAGGTTCTTCTCGATGAGCGAGTGCGCCGAGGGGGATCGCACCATCAAAAGATGGTCCTCATTCGTCATCCCTCCCATCTTGAACATGACGTTGCGTTCATCGGGGGCATTGACCTCAGTCACGGGCGCCGAGATGACACAAGCCACGGCGGCGATTCTCAAGCCATCAAGTTAGACCCACGCTACGGTCATCGTCCACCCTGGCACGACGTCCAACTTGAGGTACGTGGACCAAGCGTTGCTGAACTCGATCTGACGTTTCGAGAACGTTGGGAGGACCCGACGCCGCTTAATCACTCGGGCCGATTGCGGGCGTGGCTGTCACGAGCGATGTCGCGAGACCGCATCGCACGCCCTCTTCCCGCGCAGTTGGGCGTCCCCCCTACGCAGGGCGGCCACGTCGTTCAAGTGCTTAGGACCTATCCCGCACGACATCCCAAGTATTCGTTCGCACCAGATGGCGAGCGAAGCGTCGCGCGTGCATTCGCAAAGGCGGTCAAGAGAGCACGTACCTTGATCTACATCGAAGACCAATATTTCTGGTCAGTCGAAATCGCGCGACTGCTGGCCGAGGCACTGCGTCAGCAGCCGCGACTTCAAGTTATTGGCGTCGTTCCACGTTATCCCGACAAGGACAGCAAGTGGTCGGGACCTCCGAGCAGACTCGCCCAGGCGCGAGCTTTGGCCATCGTGCAAAAGGCGGGTGGCGAGCGAGTGGGAATCTACGACATCGAGAACGAAGACAACACACCCATTTATGTCCACGCCAAGGTTTGTGTCATTGATGACGTATGGGCGACCGTCGGATCGGACAACCTAAACCGCCGCTCGTGGACACATGATTCCGAGCTCTCTTGCGCCGTCATTGACAGCGAACTTGATGACCGGGAACCGAAGGACCCGGGCGGACTCGGTGACGGGAGCCGCAAGTTCGCTCGCGCCCTGCGGTTATCGCTCTGGGCGGAACACCTTGGAAAATCGCTCGAAGACCCGGAGCTCTTGAACGCGTCACACGGTTCTGCTCTTTGGCGAAAGGCCGCCGAGGAACTCGAAGACTGGCGCGCGAATCCCGCAGGAGAGATCCGGCCACCGAGTCGGATTCGACACCACGTCATCGATCCGGTTCCAATCGGGACTCAGAGATGGGCCGCCCCTGCGTACCGGCTGATTTTCGATCCTGACGGACGCCCGCTCAAACTTCGATTGCGGCGTGGCTTCTAGTTCAATCGCATTAGCGTGACGATAGGGTGGTTCGTCGTAGGTACCGCATTGATGGAAAGCAGAAATTCGGCATACCCGGGAGGATCGTCACCTTCGAGAGGGTCGATCTCGCTCGCGTGAACGACGTGGTGCTGCTCGAACGCGACGATGTCGCTTAGGAGAAAACCCATCGACCGGGGTGACCGTTGCGGTCGCTCATTAGCACGAGCGTCGAAGGGAAGTCCGGCGACTTCACGAGCTCGTAGGTCTTGGTCCGCCCTATCGGCCAGCGTTCGATGAGCTCGGAAATGGTTAGGTGCCGGTCGATGATGAGTGACGCGAGTGTCGTACGCGATCGCCATGGCGGCACCGCCGACGATGAACACCTCGCCCCGAACATTGAGGATGCCCAATTCTTGGTCAAGCTGCTCAAGGGTGTGGAGGAGTTCTCGACGACCGAGGAGCGCCACTACGCGTACTCCAATGCGCCCTGCGTTACAAAGACTCCCCGACGAGCGAGTGAGATTGGACTGTGCGCAAGCGCGTTGGCGTGCAGCGACGCCATGCCTGAGACGAACCACCACTTACTCAGAAAGTAGTGCTCTGCATTTACCCAAGGTGGGGCGACTACCCCGTGCGAAGCATAGGCAAACTCGACAATCCCGGCCAAGAGCGCGTCGTACCGATCGCTGCCTGTGGTCAATGGCGGCTCGGCTGTGATGCGATGGCGACTTTCCCAATCGGATTTGTCATATCGCTCCAAGAAACGAAACGTCAGTCGAGTGGCCGAATTGAAATCCCCCTTGGCGAGACAGGCAGCAATCTCCTCACCCACGTCGCGCACAGAGTTTTCATTCCACTTCATTGCCATATCGTACGACCCCTAACAGACAGTTGGAGATAGCGATAATCAAAGAAAAAGTTGATCATCTTGAAACCGTCGGCCGTGCGCTCAGCCGACGGTTTCACCGAGCACCCACAACAGTGGGTGCTCACAGCACGCGTGGAACGAACTACTCATGAGTCTGCGTCCAAGCGATTGCGAGTCCCAGAGCAACTCCGGCGGCGATCACACCGAGTTCTTCTTTTTCTCCACTTGGCAGAAACTCCTTGAGACTCCTTCAGAAGTTCGAAACGCCGGAGCGGCATGGCTTCTCGCGGTGGATGAATTTGCCCGGTCACTCTGTGAGGTCGGGAAACCCCAGGTTTCTCTTGGTTTGGAGTACCTACATATCAGCCATGACGGACAGAAACGGGAGCGAGAGATGTGTGATGTCTAGGAACTACGTCTGTGCGAGTTGCACCGGAACTCTTGCCGCTTGACCAGCCATCCGAGTAGACCTGTAGGCGGCCCAGTCATTCTGGCGGGCGGGAAGAGAGGAAGTCAGATGGGTGCTCAAGACAACGCAGACCTAATCCGCAGCGGATACGAGGCCTTTTCCAAGGGAGACTTGGAGACGGTTGCCAAGCTGTTTGGACCTGAGATCCGCTGGAACATCAGCGGCCGCAGCCAGATTTCCGGGACCTACACCGGACAGGAAGAAGTGTTCGGATTCTTTGGCAAACTCGTGGAGTTGACCGACGGTACTTTCACAGTCAAACTCCACGATTTGCTGGCGTCGGACGACCATGTGGTCGCGCTTGCCGAAGAGTCCGCGACCCGAAACGGCAAGAAATTGGAGACCGACGAGACCCATGTTTGGCACCTCGACAATGGCAAGGCGACTGAATTTTGGGGGGTACCAAAGGATCAGTATCAGGCCGACGAGTTCTGGGTGTGACTTGAGCCGCCAGGCGCTCGCATGCTCCGAGGCCTACTGATCGAGCGATTCAAACTTGGCAGGCTGGATTGCAAGGCGCTCGACTCAGGTGGGGGATGCGCATAGTGGCAGGCGCAGTTGCGCGAGGATTGAGTGGGAAGTTTGCGGAGCGACGCCGAGTTCGGCGTCGACAGCAAGGGCGCCATCGGGCACCTCGCGGGCACTTCCGGGCGAGCTAAGCGGGTAGTTCGCGGTCGCTAGCGGAGAGTCGACAGCCACTGTCATAACTAGGTTGCGGAATATTCTCCGCAGCACCCCCAACGGGATTCGAGCCCGTGCCGCCACCTTGAAAGGGTGGGTGAAGTTTGGTTGGGCCGGCGGCAAAACCACTGATCAACCCCAATATCCAATGACGAATCCTTCTGACTAGAAGGGCTCGGGCATACCACGGGCATAAACGGAGATTGTCAACCTGAGCAGGGCGATTGAGTCCGACATATTCGCTCGTGTAACGCTGAATCTGATGCGGACATTTCTTGTAGTGGAATCACCAGGAGAAGAGCCCGAGGCTTGGTCTGCATCGCTAGACAATGACGCAAACGCCTTCGCCGTCGTCTTCGATATGCATCGCGACCGCCTTTATCACCACGCCCTACGAATGACGACGAACGTCCACGACGCGGAAGATGTCGTAGCTGCCGCATTCTTCGAACTATGGCGTCTTCGAAAGTCTGTTCGGGTGGTCGATGGCTCGGTGTTGCCCTGGCTTCTTGTTACTGCCACAAATCTCTCACGAAATCTGACTCGTGGAATCCGTCGTTATCGATCACTCATTGCGTCGCTGCCCCGCGCCACAGAAATGCGAAGTTCGGAGGATGTTGCATTGGAAAGGATTGAAGAGACGCGACTCGCCACAAACGTTCGGGAAGCGCTTGGCACTCTGGCGCCTGCGGATGCTGCTCTCATCGTGCTCACTACGTTCGAGTACTACTCACCTGCCCAAGCCGCGGTTGCCCTGGGCATCACCGATGGCGCCGCTCGCACGCGCCTTCACCGTGCGCGAACCCGCATGGCTGCGGCGCTCGGAACCTTGGAGGACGACGAGAATATCAACGCTACAAAGGAGACGAATCTATGAGCACAATGGAGATGGATCCGGTCTTCACCGCGGCCTTGCGCGAGGCTCTCGTGGCGACCGTCAAGGACACTCCTCGCGTGCGACGTCGCTGGCGCTGGCGCGTGGGAACTGGCACGTTCCTTGGTGTGACCCTCGTGGTCGGCGGGGTGGCCCTTGCATCGGGCGTGTTTTCCCTACCCGGCGCGCCGGTGAATACTCCCCTCGGCAACGTCATTACCGCGACGCGAACCGGAACCGCAACGATTGATATCGGCACACCGCCCGCTACGGCTACCGATGTTTCACTCGCTTTGACGTGCCTCACCGTCGGCACGTTCGACTTTCCCGACGAGTCCAGCATGATCTGCGGCTCGGCCGATCTCATTCGTCCGTCCATTTATCGAACTGGAAGCGAGGTCGTACCGCTCACCGCTGGCGTAGACACCGTGACCATAAAGACCAGCCCGAACGCAACATGGAGGTTGCAAGCCATGTACGTGAATCAGGTCACGACCTCCTGGGGCGTCAATGCAAGCGGTGAGACGTACGGTGTGGCGAATCAGAAAGGCACCCCAGACCTCGTCGCCGTCATTATCAATCAAGGGCATACTGACGGCTACGTCAAGGAGACCGAATTGAACTGCGCGGCGGGTGGTGACGTTGCGTCGCTGGCGGAAGCTGCGGCGTGGGACAAAACGAGCCAGAACCGGAATATCACGATCCCCGTTTACGAAAGCGACGGAGTCACGGTCGTTGGCACCTTCACCGTTGGTAGTGCCACTGGACCGAATGCCCAGACGGTCCCGCTCTCGTCTCTCTCGTTGGGTTGCTAGAAAACGCGGGGAACCTCATTCCTTCGCGAGTTCAAAAGACGGAGTGAGGGTTTCGGTCGGAGGCCCGACGCAACACAGGTATTGCAACCCTCCAGAGGCAGTTGATCGGGTGAAGTTCCTAACTAAAGAGGGTGAATTCTCGTCCTGTGCAGTCTTCGACGGCTACCGGACTGTGAAGCTCCAACTCTGAGCATCTTTACTGCCCGCAATCACCGGTGAAATGTAGAAGGCACCACAATATGGCTCTTCAACCTTTACGAAGTCACTATTCGAGTCCCCCGGTGGTGAGACCATTAGGCCGTTCGTTGTCTGAGGACACGCTTTGTTGCTGATTGGATTCCAATCCCCACCGTAAATGTCGAATGACGCGGTCTTATGGGGCGCAAGGTGCACGAGTTTCGAGGGTGCATTCTGGATTACTCGCGTCGTCGATGTCGACTCGGCAACACCGTTGAGCACTGCCTGCACCTGTGGCCAACCTTTCATCTCACATCCAATTCGGGCGGCGTTGGTAAACGTGATGGTTTCGGTGAATTGGCCAGACGCCGCGAAGTTGGCGTGCCACCCGCCGAGGTCTGAAGCGACACGCAACTGCGACGCCATACACGTCGAGATCGCTAGCGCACTCCCGTTTGGATTTTTATTCCCACTCCCGACGTGTGACTTTGGCTTCGAAGTCCCGACAGTTGCTGCCAGAAACAATGAAGTGGCCAGAGCGATGACAATCATGAAAGTGAACCAGCCCAAACGGCGTCGCCTAGTTGCTTGGCGAGCCTCTTTGATCAGCAGTTCGGCGGAGTCGGGCTGTACCTCTGTATCCGCACCCTGAACCGATGTCGATGTCATCTCATCGGCTGTAGACGTCATGAAGTCTCTCCTAATGACTGTCCCGTTCGATCCCACTCATGACGAGTGTCATTTAAGACATAGGTGGCGTAACTTTCCTTTGGCAAGTTCCCGTCAGGGAATGGACGTATTCGTAGTCCGACGCCTCCGTTGACCGCTTGACCACTGATTATCCAATCACTGGCCGTGTTCAAATACTGGTACCAGTGACGTCCTCCATCAGTCGTGACGTCGATAACGGCGTTACTCACCATCACCACTGATGACGGTCCTTCCGGAATCACTCTGTTGACGAAGTAGATCCCTCCGCCTACCCAATCAGACGCGAGTAGAGGCCCCGCCGCCCGCCAACGAACGCCGCCGTCGAAACTACGAACTGGAAAGAGTCCGCCATCGCCGTTCTCTCGCCACACGCCCCATTCCCCGGCCGCGCCCGAAGACCTGATTTCGATCCCCCGCGACTGAGCCGCGGGAAGGACCGTCCCCCAAGGTAGAGCATCAACAGGAACATCAAAGCCTCCTTCGTACATTCCGTGCCGCATTTTCAATGTCGCGGGGTAAGGCGAGGATTTAGCGCCCGCAACGGAGTTCGGTTCGGTGTTGACAGGAGTGTTCACACTCTTTGGCGGACCATGGTTACCGGCGGCGAGGAAACCCGTCAGCGTTGCCGCCAGTACAACGATCACCACTGCAACGACACGCTGTCGGCGACGGCGAGAAGCCGCGCGAGCTTCTTTGATGAGGAGTTCAGCTGGATCAGTAGTGTCACCGAGTTCAGGAGGACTAGTCGGAGTGATGATCATGGGCCCTCCTTTCTCAGTGCAACTGATGATACTATTCATAGTAGTTCTATGCAAATATCAAGAGTCAACAAAAATGAACCAGTCGACCTCCACGATCAAGTCGCGGCCGAGATCCGGAGAGCGATCGCCGAAGGTGAAGTCGCCCAGGGCGAGCGCCTTCCTCCTGCCGTCGACTTGGCGACAGTACTCGGCGTGAACAAGAACACGGTGATTCGTGCATTGCACATTCTCCGTGACGAAGAGTTACTCGATTTCACGCGTGGCCGTGGTGTGCGAGTAGTTGGGACACCCCAGCGCGGCGCAGTGTTGACGCGCATCGAAGAGCTACTCGACTTTGCCCGGACCCAGGGATACCGACGGGAAGAAGTGGTCTCCTTGATTCAGTCTCGCAGCTGAAGTCGTTTTCAATTACGCGATCGGTTACGTATTTGGCTCTTGATTATTTGAAGCGAGGACGGAAGGAGTATTCGAATGACCTTGTCACCGGCTCGTAAGGAACATTCAGCCGAGGTTTCGGACCCGGCCGAGTTACTCATCAAAGAGGCTCAGCGTGCGTCGCGTAGACGCCGACTTCGCAACGGCCTATTTCTGCTCCTCGCGTTGCTTCTAGTTGTCGGGGTGACCACGTATCAAGCTGATCGCGGCGGGCCAGCAACGCCGCGAATCGGGACCGATGCGAGCACCGCTGCGACACCTCCGAATTCGACCTCACTCTTTTCCGTTAGCCGTATTCTCACCTTGGCCACCGATGGTGCCGGCCCCTTCATCGTGGGAGCAGGAAACGACTCCATATTCGTGGAGGGTACGTTCGACCAGTTAAAAGGACAAACCTCAAACAGCAAAGTTGATGACCTCATCCGAATTGATTTGAGAACGTGGCGCATCAGCGACGCGGCACGGTACCCCAACGAAACCAGCGTCGCATTTGGTGATGGCGCCCTCTGGTGGGCCACGGGCCAAAACGCGTTCGATATTCCAGCACCGGACAGCGGGCGAGTTCTGTTCAAGATAGATCCGACAAACTTGAGTAAAGAGAAGGCATTCGTTCTGCCCGATCGAACGCTGCTGGTGACCGTTGCCGGAACGTCGTTATGGGTGGCAACTCCCAACGTGCTCATCAGACTTGACCCCGTGTCCGGGCGGATCCTGGTGAACGATCCCTCGAGTTTCTTTCCGATTGCCATGTCATCTTCCGACCAAGGGAAGTACCTTGACGTGCTCGGGTCAAGGGATTCGAAGGAATATTTGACCACCTACGATGCCGTATCGGGGCGGAGGATGATGCGACGCTTAATTCCGGGCGCCAGCGGCGGGCCCCTCGCCACGACCACGCAGGGAGTCTGGGTCAATACCGACAACGTCAAAAGTCAGTCCACCACTGTTCGCTACTACGAAGGTGATCGACTCATTCCTTCGGCGGCGCGACGTGGGTACCCACCCGACATTTCGCTGTTCTCCGGGGTCGGCGTGATCTGGTTGGTCGATTCCTGGGGTCTGAAGTCGACCGAATGTCTTGCCCCGTCAACCGGACAGGTCCGTTCTCGGGGTAGTCCACTTGGGGTCTACGGCTCTTTCGTGACATACGCAGGTCGCACGTTCATGCTGTTCGATCGTGGTCTCACGGACTACTTAGCTCGCGTCATACCGACGGAGAGTTGTAGTTGAGATCCTGAACTTCCTCATATGGACGTCGATAAGCGACAAGACTTGGCATCGGAATTCATGGCTGGGAACGTGGTGTCGGAGGCCCGACGCAACGGCTTTGCAGCCTTTCCCTGTGGCCTCAGGTAGCGCCACGAGCCTTCAAACCACGCCCATTTGGCCTCGATCAATTCACAGAAACTGTCCATCGGTGCCGAGGCGCTGAGTGTTAAAAGACCCCTGACCGACCGGATGTGGACGCTCGTCCGAGTGCGTCAATGATCATTGTTTCGTAAAACTCAAGAGCTAGATCGATGGACGGGATCTGCGAACTTCCGAACCAAGCAATCTGATCGTGCTCGATTGGTGAAGCGTTGATCGGAGCACCTGTCCATTCGGAGATGAGCCACACTGTCAAATCGAATGCGTCCGTCACAACCTTCGTTAGGTACTTTTTCGCCGGAAGTGGAACGTCAATACCAAGTTCCTCCCGAAGTTCCCGCTGCAGGGCTTCGCCGGGTGTCTCGCCGTTTTCAACGTGGCTTCCGGGAAGATCCCAAACGCCTGGATACCACTCCCTGGATGCCGATCGGTGGCCGAGCAGAACGCGATTGTCTTTAACCAAGAGGCCCGCAACAGTCATTTGCCTTTGAGGGGATAAATGCTCTGCCATAGCCGAGTATCGCACAGGGAACGAATGGAGAACTATGACTCGGAAGCGCGCCCCTACATCGACAAACGTGATGCAAATATTGAACTTCCCGCCAACGGGAGGATGAAAATCCCAATTCCCGATCAAGCGAATTAGTGCTGCTCGGCCAATGTCAAGTTCGACAACGCAATGTCGCGAGAGGAAAAGAAATGGCAGATGTCTTCTGTCCGCCGCTGGTTGGGATGGGCGCGAAGAAGGCCACCACCAACTTCGACTCGCTTGACTGAATGGCGACAACAGGGCTCTGCTTGGTTGCCGCAGGCAACGTCGAATTTGCGGCGCACCACTTGTTTGATCCTGGCTCGAGAATCTCCAAGTGTTCGGCGTTTTGAAGCGCGGATCCAGATACCGCGATGAGAGTCCCGTTGGCTGCGATCGTCATTACCTCCCCGAACGGAACGAATTGCCCTCCGACAGGCGCCCCGTTGATCTTTGGAAGAGTAATCGTGGTCCAGTGGATTCCGTCATGGGTGTAGAGAAGTGCACTTCTTCTGCTTCGGTCGACAAGGATCTCGTCCCCCGAGGTCGTGCCGATGAGTTGCTGGCTGCCGCATTGGCTCACTGATGGGAGTGCACCGGCCTCGCGCCATTGCGTTGTCGCTACGCCTTCTCGAGGGATATCGACGAGTACTGACTGCTGCCACTCCGACATCCCGCACGCACCCTGTGGCGCCTCAGGGCCGAAGATCACACATGTCGCACTTGCCGAACAACTCAATGGCACGTCCTGCCATGATTGTCCCCCGGTTGTCGACGTCACTGCCACGAAGCTCGCCGATTGTCCCGGCTTCATCGGAAAGAAGTAATTACGCGAATAGAGCATTTCTACGCCGTTGGGACTCTCGTCGAATCCGGCAAAGTCCGTCAACGAGTAGCCACGAGGGGGCGGTACGAATCGCCAACTCTTACCCAAGTTTGAGGTAACGAGCGCAACATCGTAAGACGGGGGAATCGATCCGCCGTGACTTGCTTGGAATCCGGCATAGACGGTCTTCGGGTGGCTTGGATCGAGTGCGACGTTTCCGCACGTAACGACAACCTTCGAGCCACCAGACAAACTAGGCAGTCCCAGATGGGAGCGGCTCAGCATCGACTCAACAGAACTATCCGGGATAAATGTTGTCTTGTCGCCGCCTGCAGAAATCTCCATTCCCTTTTGGGGGCACCAGGCATAGGTTGCACTTCCGGGTTGGGCGGCAATCGGGCTGCCCCACCCAGCAGGCTGGATGAGAAGGGGCCGGACAACTCCCAGGGACGCCCACGAGATCGAATGACCGCCAGTCGTGGCCATCGAAGGCGTCGCGGTAATGGCGCCAATCGCAATCGTGGCAACGATGAGAAATACTCGGCGAAAGATGACCACGCCTCACTATGGCATTCCATTGTTGACAGCGTGGCTCGGGGGTTAGAACCCCTTCAACTTCAGAGCAGCCAAGGTCGCTGCACTTGCTTCCCGGACCTCTTCGGGCATACTGCAGGCATGTAGCAGTGGTAAATGGCGATCATTCGCGGTCACTGCGGGTCACTCGCGGTCACACCAAAACCGTTGCAAATAAAGGGTTTTGGGGTGATTTTCCTGAGCACACCCAACGGTATCCGAACCCGTGCCGCCACCTTGAAACGGGTTGATGTATTTACCGGAATCGGACAGCAAACATACTGGTCAAAGGCGCATTCACGACATGAACGCTTCGCGATTACAATTTCCAGGCACACTATGGGCATAAATGTTCGGGTGTCGGACCGCCAACGCATTCGTCACCGACGAGGTCTTACGAGGTCGATACGCGATTACGCAGCGCCTCTTCGGGCACGCGGTAGTCCCCTCCCGAGATACCTAATGGAACGCCGGCCGACTCCATCGCGAGAGACAGTGGAGTCAGTTCTGGATGATGGGCCCGCATGCGTGTCGCCATAGTGGCGAGCTCATTCATTATTCCAACTACACGGCGATTATTTGTCCTTGTAACGACAACGTCATCCATCGCCAAAAGTTCTTCCTCAATAAATGACTCCGGGACGCCATGAGTGCGAAGTGTCATTGCCAGATCGTCGGGAAAACGATTGGCGAGCGAGGAAGCGGGTGCCAATGAAGCGAAGACCGGGAGAAAAGTCTCTTCATTGACGAAGAGTGCAACTTGAGGGCGCCAGAACAGTGGCTTAGCAAACCAGTTTCCGAGCCCGGTTGTTGCGTTCGGGATGGAATCGATCATCGGCTCTTGCATTCGATCAAGCAGTTTCTTCGTGGCATAGATCGAATACACGGGATCATCCTCCCACCGTGGGCGGTGAATATCCTCGAGTCGTTCTGTTCACTTCATTAGAGCTTGGTCGAGACCGATTCATCTACGTCGTCAATTAGCCGGTAGGTCGTATTTCCCACCACGGCGTTGACCTGGAGTTGGCCACCGAGTGCATGGATGTATCGCGCGATCGATGACAGCTGAAGATCTTCACTTCGTTCAAGTTGCGACACGTTCGGTTGCTCCGTCGAAGACTCGATATTCGCTTGGTTCGGCGCTTCCCATAGCACCTTGAAGCGATTTTGGGCACTCGATGGGCATATAGCGGACAGACTCCTTCG
>Ga0307374_10000355_pt1 | contig 87314 bp, 78 predicted proteins | sample OX3MG_FD_202532 | JGI IMG/M metagenome (GOLD analysis project Ga0307374, IMG submission 202532) | Soil microbial communities from Risofladan, Vaasa, Finland - OX-3 | ecosystem: Environmental > Terrestrial > Soil > Coastal area > Acid sulfate soil | place: Finland: Risofladan, Vaasa | collected... | reverse complement strand
ACACAGTTGGTCGGCGAAAAGGTCTGCCAGGGAAATTGCCTCACGGAGCGGATTCGGGCTACGGAGCATCGCCTAAAAATGGGAATTCCAGTTACCAAGTCTCGCGCAGCCGCGCGAGTTCGCCTCTACGCGATCCCTGCGGTAGCAATGATCGCAACCTTCGTATTCATGGTTTTTGCCGCGCCGCGAGCCTTCCCGCAGGCTGTTCAGGCACAACTGCAACAATCGATTCCGCCGCCGCCGATTTCGTTCGCGATTCAAAATGGCGCGCTCCCTGAACAGCAGCCAATCGTGTCGCAACCAGCTTCGCAGCCGGCCATCACGGGCCCCGGCGCGACCTCCGGCACGTGGACTCCTCTGAATAACCAGCCGCCGTTTATCGCTCGCGCGATTTTCCTGCTCACCGACGGCACTATTCTGGTTCAAGACTCTATCCTGACTGATGACGCCTGGTGGAAGCTCACCCCGGATAACACCGGCAGCTATGTCAACGGAACCTGGCAACAGGTGGCGTCGCCGCCAAATTGCCCCAACGGCTACAGCCCCTTATCGACGGTCTATTCCCCGCAATACTACGGCTCGGCGGTGCTGCCTGACGGCCGGTTCGTCATGATCGGCGGAGAGTATGATTACAACTATACCTACGTTAACGGCAGTGGCGAGGTCTGGACTAATCAGGGTGCCATCTATGATCCGGTCGCCAACGCCTGGACCTGCATCCAGGCGCCCAGCGGGTGGACGCGAATAGGTGATGCTCCGTCCGTGGTTCTGCCCAACGGAACGTTCATGGTCGCCCAGCCGGTTCAGAGCCAAGGCGTTCCTCTCGGCGAGATTGCCACGCTAAATACCAGCACGAACCCGCCAACCTTCAATAGTCCTTTCACGCCGCCGGGCAAGTCCGCAGACTCGAACAGCTATAACAATGAGGAGGGATGGACGCTGCTGCCCGATGGCGAAGTTCTGACCCTCGAGGTTTGGAATCCGAATGACCTGTCTCAAACCCCGGCACTCACCTTTAATCCTCTAAGCCAGTCGTGGACCAGCGCCGGGACCGCACCGGATCCTCTAGTTCTTATCAAGAGCGGCAACACGAAATACTTTGAAATCGGACCAGCGACGCTCCGCCCCAACGGCACGGTCTTCGCCGAGGGAGCTACCGGGTTCAATGATATTTACAATAGCTATACCGGCACCTGGACCAGCGGTCAGAGTTTTCCAAAAATCTTCGATAGCTTATCGAACACGACGGAACAATTGGTAGCGGCGGACGCGCCGGGGGCCCTGCTGCCCGACGGCAACGTTCTCACCGTGGTCTCGCCGGTCGATACAAACTACAACTTCCCGATCTACGGAGGATGGATTCCGCCAGCCGTCTTTTTCGAGTTCGACGGAACTAGCCTGACACAGGTGGCCGCGCCGCCCAGGGCGCCCCTTGATGCATCGTACTATTGGTACTTGCTTCCGCTTCCCACCGGTCAGATTCTCGGCACCGATAGTTCCTCCGATGTCGAGATCTACACGCCTGCGGGAAGTCCCAAACCAGCCTGGGCCCCGGCCATCACGAGTTCTCCATCCGAAATTGAAGCCGGCGGCGCGAACTACCAACTAACCGGCACGCAGTTCAACGGCCTGTCGCAAGGCTCCACCTACGGAGACGATTACCAGGCGGCGACCAATTATCCGCTGGTGCGAATCACCAATAACGCGACCGGCCACGTCTTTTACGCCCGCACCCACAGCTTCAGCACGATGGCCGTAGCGACGGGAAGCACCCCGGTCTCGGCGCAATTCGACGTTCCGTCCTCCATCGAACTGGGTCCAAGCACTATCACCGTCGTAGCTAACGGTATTCCGTCTCAACCCGTAAATGCATATGTGGCCGTGCCGCAATTCGCGATCAACGTGACCGGCTCAGGCCTCTCGGGCAGCCGAACCACTCCCGGTTGCCCGAACGGCACCACCGACAGTTGCTTCGAGGAAACGGTCTCGGGTAAGATCCAGAAGACCATCAACGGCCTGGTCACGGGCGGCAACCTCAGTGTTTCACTCTACGCGGACATGACCACGGCCCTCCGAGGTCCGCTGTTCGGTTCCTGCTACCCGGTTCAAGGCACCGGGTCGATCGAAAACGCCAGCGCGACCACCTCGCTTAGCTTCGGAGTGCTGGGTTGGGTCTGCGATTCAAATCCATCCCCTTCGGCCTGTATAGTTGGCCCTCTGAGTTTGTCGATTGTCCCTGGTACCGGCAACTTCGCGGTCGCTGCCGGCACCGGGACCTTCAACGCGCAATCGCCCTCGTGCTTCAACACTCCCAATGACGTCCAGGTCGCAATAAGGGGTGTTCTGACCAAGTAGCCGCCGCGGTAGGTCTCCCATGCGGCCGGGTCGCAAACCCGGCCGCGTACTGTGCCTCAATTTTTGTCACAACTGATAATTTATCAATGGCTGTTCATAGCCGATAAGGAGATTAAAAGCATTGCGGAGATTTCTGGAGTATCAAAAGATCATCAGGACAATGACCGGCGCCGTCGCACTGGCGCTTGCCGTGGCGCTTCTGGCCTCGGGTGTGAACGCTCAAACGCAGGAGCCCATCTCGGTTCTGGGCACAGGGCTGGCCACCACATTTGCCCAGGTAACCTGCCCCAACGGCCACGATAACTGCGTCCTCAACAGCATCTCCGGTCCGATCTCGAAGACTATCGGCGGCATCCCTTCAGGCGGAACTCTGAATGCCAAGTTCTACAGCGATCAATCCGCCGGCTCCGTACTCACAGGTCCGAACACCAACAATTGCTATGCGACCGAGGGCGGCGGCAGTATCTCCAACGGAATCGGCACCAACATTCTGAAATTCAAAATTTACGGACTGATCTGTGAGTCCTCGGTCACCGGATGTGGCGCAGGACCGCTCTCGTTTGCGGTAACGCCGGGCGTCGGCATCTTTGCCACCGCGATCGGGACCGGAACGTTCAATACTCAGTCAAATTCGTGCTATCACAGTTCTGACGCGCAGGTAACGATGCAAGGCCTCATCCTCAAGTAGCTATTCGAGCGCGGGCGGATGTCGCGATCATCCGTCCGCACCATCACGCCATAATCAACTACCCCGCCGCCCCGGCGGCTTCGATGATCGGCGCCAATCCACGCACCACGGCGACTCCGTCGCGGGCCGCCGCTTCCGCCGCCATTATCACGATCCTGCTCACTCCGGCCGCGGCATAGCGCTTTATCGCCTCGACCGAGGGCGGCGCGGCCGCCATCATCAGTACGCCAAACTCGAGCGAATTGGGGTCGCGCCCGTTCGCCTCGGCAAGCTTCCTTGTCTGCGGGATCACTTCGGCCGCCTTTTCCGGACTGAGATTACCCGGCATCCAGCCGTCAGCCCATCGCGCCGCCCGCTTCGGCGCGTAACGCGGATCGTGCGCGCCCAGGATAATCGGCGGACCCGCCTTTTGCACCGGCTTGGGAAACATCTTTACCGGCGGAAACTTGATGATTTCACCCTCGTAACTCGCATCGTCTTTGGTCCACAACTCGCGCATCGCCTCGACCGATTCGCGCAGATGGCGCCAGCGCCGCTTGAAATCGACCCCCATGATCGCGGCCTCTTCGGGAAACCATCCCGCGCCGACGCCCAGGATCACCCGCCCGCGCGAATACAGATCGAGCGTCGCCACCGCCTTGGCGGTCTCAATCGGATTGCGCTCGGGTATCAGGCACACGCTGGTGCCAAGGAGGATTCGCGAGGTCGCATGCGCCGCGATCGCCAGCGCGACGAACGGATCGACCAAATGGGCATAGAACTCCGGCACCTTGCCGTCGGCGGAGCGGATATAGTGGGTCGTGTAGGTGGTCGGTATCACCAGATGCTCGGCGACCCAGAAAGACTCGAATCCGAGCCGCTCGGCCTCGCTTGCGATGTCGCCCGGATTCCCCGAATGCTCGGTAAGAAACGCCGCTACGCCGATTTTCATCTGAGCCTCCGCAATACGGCTAAAGTACGTCCGTGATAGCGAACGAGGGCGAGTGTAGCATCGTCGCGCACGATCATGTCCATAGAAGACGGCAACCGGCCCGCACGCATCGCTCACACCCATTCCGGAGCACCGCCTGGGCACGCTATCCTGAAAGAAATGGAACCAGGGGGGATCGACTTCACATGAGCAACGTCTTCAACACGATTCTTTGTCCGGTTGACCTCGAAGGTCATTCGGCCCCGGCGCTCGAGCTCGCTCGCAAGCTCGCGATCCAGAACGATGCGACCATCTGCCTGTTCCATACTTCGCCGCTGCCGATGGCCGCCGCCGAGTTCGCGCCGATGCCGCTCGAACCGCTCCCCGAATGGGAAAGAAGCGCCCGCGAGGGGCTCGAAAAGCTTGCCGCCGAACAGCTCGCCGGCAAGGTCAAGTACCGGATTGAAACCGCGACCGGCGAGGCTATTGTGAGCGTCCTCGAGGCTGCCCGTAAATTCGCCGCCGACCTGATCGTGATGACCACGCACGGCCGCAGAGGGATAAGCCATTTCCTGCTGGGCAGCATCGTCGAGGACGTGATCCGCGAATCGCCCTGCCCGGTCCTTGTGGTGCGGATCGAACCGGACGCGCCGAAGAAGCGGTAACCTTCCGCTTGTGGAAATGGTGCCCGGGCAGTTCGGGAAGTTGCTGGCATTAACCCGGATAAAAGCATACTTTCATCAAGGGAAAGGCGGCACAACGTTGGACTAACCATCGCTGATGCGGTCGAAACATTAGCGGGGGGCGGGAGAGATGGAGAACAGATAAGAATGGCCGCCGAGCCAAACTGCCAGCCAAGCTACAAAGAAAAAATATATCGCGCCTACCTCGAATTCATGGAGGTGGCTGAGCGCCAGCGGCGGTGGAACATCTTCGACGATATTCCGTGGGATGCGCTCGATCGGTCCCTGAACAGCGAGCAGAAAGCGATTCGGGTCGAGACCTTCTGCGCCGAAGAGCTTTACGTCCCCGATTATACGGCCTGCGGATTGGTGCTGACCCGTGACATCTTCGGCCTGGCGTGGTTTGCGGCTAACTGGGGCTACGAGGAATCACGCCACGGGCTCGCGTTCCGCGAATACCTGCTGCGGTCCGGGATGCGGACGCCAGCCCAGATGGAGGCGCTCGAGAATACCCTGGTTTCAAAGACCTGGCGGCTGCCCTTCATGACGCGCCGCCAGATGGCCTGCTACGGGGCCTTGCAGGAGGCCGCGACTTATCTTGCGTATAAGGCGCAACGTGACCGCGCGCGCGACGAGAAGGATCGCACCCTCGAGACGATATTCTTTCTGGTCGGACGCGATGAGGCCGCACACGCCGGCTTTTACCGCAGGATAGTCGGATTCGAGATGGACGAAGACCGGGCGGGCGCGATAGCCGACCTCGCCCACGTGCTGGGCGGCTTCGAGATGCCGGGGGCGGGCTTGATTCCCGAATACAAGGAGCGGCTGCGCGATGCCGGCGGCGGAATCAGTCCGCGGCGCTTCATGGAACGCGGCCTGCTGCCAATCCTGCGCGCGCTCGATATCGGACGCGACGAGTTCAAGCAGGCGCAATCTGAAGAATCGGCGGCTGTGGCAGCGGTCGCCAACGACGACTCGTATTAGCAACGTTGCCCAGCCGGGGCTTTACTTTCTCATAACTGACCGGTAGAGTCCGTGCCACGCTAGGTCGCGCCCTCACGTAAGCCTCGCTTCTTTTCAGGCTTTTCTGTTCGAGCTTCCCGGCAGTAAATCAAGGAGGCCTCTCAATGGCCACAAAGTTGTATGTGGGCAATCTTGCCTACTCTGTTACCAGTTCGGACCTCGAGGGCTTGTTCGCACAATTCGGCGAGGTCGCCAGCGCGACAGTCATCACCGACCAGTTCTCGGGTAAGTCAAAGGGCTTCGGCTTCGTCGAAATGTCCGATACGGCCGCGGCGACCGAGGCTATCGGACAGCTCAACGACACCGAGCTTAAGGGCCGCAATATCAAGGTCAATACCGCGCAGCCCAAGCGCCAGGGTTTTGGCGGCGGTGGCGGCGGTGCCGGTGGTGGCGATCGGGGCGGAAATCGCGGCGGTGGCAGCGGCGGCCGCGGCGGCAACCGCTGGTAGGATTCCTCAGGGAACGTTCGACTGAATCTAAGTAATTTTCAGCGACAATGACCTGCGCACAAGGGGTTCGGACAGAATGTCCGGGCCCCTTTTCTGCCTCTCTACTCCACCGGAATACGCGACGTACCGGCTGAAAACGGGTCTGGGCGTTTCAGGTCAGCTCCGCGAAAGCGGCATTAAGGAAGCGGCTGAACAGCGCGCCGGTCGAATCGAGCGCCACGTCGTAGATCGAGGCCGTGCGGCCGGGGACGAAGATCTGATGCACCTCGTCGGTCATCGCATAGAGCACGCACAGCCCAAACGCGACATACGGCCTGTTGCGCAGCGGTCCTCGGTAAAGCAGCCAGAACAGGATTGCGTAGTTGGTGAAATGGGCCGCCTTGCGCACCAGCATGTGGGTCAGAGCGATCGTCGAGGGCAACGCGTAAGGAATCAGCCATCGCATGATCGGATCGATAACTTTGCCGGTATTGTCGGCCGAGAAAAGCGTCGTCGAGAGCAGAAACAGCGCTACCGCCCACGCGACCGCGGGCGCCCAGACGCTTAGTGTTTCGGACCGGCCGGCCGCCGGGTTAGGAGAACTAGCCATCAAGCCTGTCGCAAGCCGCTGAGAGAAGGTATCCGCAGTAGGTAAGTCCGCATCAGTCTGGTCGTCAAAGAATTCCTGCTAATATCAATATCATCGGGCGCACGGCCGGGGAAACAGGCCCCCCGCAACTCAGGTCGAAAGGGCTTAGAAATCCGATGAACGAACGATGGACAATTGCCGGTACGCGTACGGCGCCGCCATGCACGGTCGTGATATTTGGCGCTTCGGGCGATCTTGCGGCGCGCAAGCTCCTGCCCGCGCTCTACAATCTCGACCGATGCGGTCTGATGGCGCCCACCAGCGCCGTGCTCGGCTTCGCGCGCAGCGTGATCGCGCCCGATGTGTTCCGCGAGCGCGCGCGCCAGTCGATAATCAAGTACACTGGGCAGAAGCTCGACGAGGAGCGCTGGCAGCACTTTGCCGCAGGGCTGGATTATCTCTCCGGCCTCGACCATCCCGACGGTTTCGCGATGCTCAAGCAGCGGCTCGAACAGATCGAGGCGGCGCGCGAACTGCCGCCCAATCGGGTCTTTTATCTTTCGGTGCCGCCCGAGGCTATCAAGGACTCGGTCGCACAGCTCCACGCCGCCGGGCTGATATGGCCGCGTGGCGGGCCGCACTTCAGCCGGGTCGTAATCGAGAAGCCGATTGGCACCGACCTGCAGAGCGCGCTCGAAATCACCGAGGCGCTTCATCATCATCTCGACGAATCGCAGATTTTCCGAATCGACCATTACCTCGGCAAGGAGACGGTGCAGAACCTGATGGTGCTGCGCTTCGCCAACAGCATCTTCGAGGATTTCTGGAGCAACCGCCGGATCGATCACGTGCAGATAACCGTGGCTGAAGAGGAAGGCGTGGGAACGCGCGCGGGCTACTACGATTCCGCCGGCGCGCTGCGCGACATCGTGCAAAACCATATTCTCCAGTTGATGTCGCTGACCGCGATGGAGCCGCCGACCGCGCTCTCCGCCGAGGGCGTGAACGACGCCAAGGTCAACGTGCTGCGGACGCTCAGGCCAATGTCGCCCGGGGCGGTGCGCCGATCAGTGGTGCGGGCGCAGTACGGTCCGGGAACCAGGGATGGACAAGCCCTTCTGGGCTATCGCGAGGAGCACGGTGTGCGCGCCGGCTCGCATACCGAAACCTTTGTCGCGCTTAAGGCGCTGATCGACAACTGGCGATGGGCGGGGGTCCCCTTCTATCTGCGTACGGGGCGATGCATGCCGCGGCGCTCGAGCTCGATCTTTATCCAGTTCAAGCCCGTCCCCGAAATCCTGTTCAATCGCGGAGCCGCGCTGCCGCCGGACGTAATGACTATCCGAATCCAGCCTGACGAGGGTTTTTCGCTCGACGTACTGGCTAAGCGTCCCGATCTCGATCTGACTATTCAGCCGGTGCGGATGGACCTGCACTATGCGAGCCAGTTCAACGGACCCTCGCCCGACGCCTATGAACGGCTGCTGCACGACGTGATGGCGGGTGATCAGACGCTCTTTCTGGACGACGCGTTTATCCGGAAATCGTGGGAGTTCGTGCAGGGAATCCTTGATCAATGGGAGACCTTGCAGGACATTCCGCTCGAAACTTACGCGGCTGGCACCTGGGGACCGGCCGCCGCCGACGAGCTTATCCGCGCCGACGGCCGCCAATGGTATGAGCCGTAACGCCGAACGCAGGCTGGCGCGCGGGGTTGGGATTGGCGTTTCGGGGTGGCGATGCGATAGCCTCAGGCTTCAGCGCTGCCGGCCGCGGCTTAGGTCCGCAAACTCATTCCGGCGCCAGCGGGACTGCGTGTTGAAACCGCTTAGCAAAAGCGTCGTGATTCTGGGAGCCAACGGCACGATGGGCGCTGGCGCGGCGGCCGTCTTTGCCGGCGCGGGATACAACGTGGTGATGCTCGCGCGCGAGCGCGACAAGGCCGAGGCTGGCCTCGAAGCGGCCAAGCGGGCGGCGCGCGCAGACGCGCTGGGCGAATTCGTGCGGGCGGGGACGTACGGCGCGGACCTCGAGCGCGAGTGTGCGCGCGCCTCGGTAATCTTCGAGGCGCTGGCCGAGGAGATTGGGCTCAAGCGCGAATTCTTCGCGCGGGTCGATCGATGCCGCGCCGATGACTCGCTGGTCGCAACTAATTCCTCGGGCCTTTCGATCGCGGAGATGGCGCGCGGGCGCAGCGATTCGTTCCGCCGCCACTTTCTCGGAATCCATCTGTACAATCCGCCGCACATAATCGTCGGCACCGAAGTGATTCCGAATCCCGACACGGCGCCCGAGGTGCTGAGCGCAGCGGTCGCGATGCTGCGCGGACAACTGAATCGCAAGGTGATCGTCACGCGCGATCGGCCGGCCTTCGTGGGCAACCGGGTTGGATTCAAGGTGATGAACGAAGTCGCGCAACTGGCTGAGCATTACGGCGTCGCGTTTCTGGACTACGTCGTCGGACCGCAGACCGGACGCGCGATGGCGCCGCTCGCGACGATCGACCTGGTGGGATGGGACGTGCACAAGGCGATCGTCGATAACGTGCGCGCCAACTGCCGCGACGAGGCCTATCAGTGTTTCACTCTGCCCGCCTATATCGAACGCGGGGTGACGGCAGGCTCGCTGGGTGACAAGACGCCGGCCATGGGCGGATTCTATCGGCGCGAGGGCAAGAGCGTCGAAGTGCTGAATCCGGCCACCGGCGGCTACGAGCCATACGCGGCGCCCGAGCCGATCGGTTTCGTCGAGCGGATGCGCGAGCATAACCGGATGGGGCGCTACGGCGGCGCGATGGCCGAGCTGGCGTCGGCCGAGGGGCCCGAGGCGGAGCTGGCGCGCCGCGTCGTGATGGGCTACGTGAGCTACGCGCTGAACCGCGTCGGCGAGGTCGCCGAGAGCACAAGCGACGTCGACACAATCATGAGCTTCGGCTTCAACTGGGCGCCGCCCGGCGCGATAGTCGATCTGATGGGCGCGCGGCGCGCGGTCGAACTGTGCGAGCGCGCCGGACTCGCGGTTCCGCCGGCGGTTGAAAGCGCGGCTCGCAAAGGTCATAAACTTTTCTCAGGATGCGTGCTGGATTACGGCCGCACGTTTTTCGCCTGATCGTTCATACGGGAGAACCAACGATGGTATCGCCAGTCTATATTCTGGGTGGAGCGCAGAGTGACTTCGCGCGCAACTGGACCAAAGAGGGCAAGCACTTCGTCGCAGTGATGCGCGAGGCCGCGATCGCGGCGATGGAGCAGGCGAAGATCGAGCCCAGGGAGATCGAGACCGCGCATGTCGGCAACTTCGCCGCCGAGCTCTACGCCAAGCAGGGCCAGCTCAACGCATTCTTTCTCGAAGTCGACCCGGTGTTCTCGGGGCTTCCGACCTCGCGCCATGAGGCGGCCTGCGCGTCAGGATCGATTGCGATCCTGGCCGCATCGGCGGATATCGAAGCGGGCCGCTACGACACCGCGGCGGTGGTCGGACTCGAACAGATGAAGACGGTCGATTCCGCGACCGGCGGCGATTTCCTGGGCACCGCGGGATGGTACGAGCGCGAGTGCAAGGGCGTCGCGTATCCGTTCCCCGCGCTCTTCGGGCGGTTGGGCGACGAATACGACAAGCGCTTCGGACTCAAGGATGAGTATCTGGCGCATATTTCCGCGGTCAACTACTCGAACGCCAAGCGCAATCCCAACGCGCAGACGCGCACCTGGTTCATGAGCGAGGGCAACGCTCAGCAGACCGGCAAGTTCAACCAGGTGATCGCCGGCCGAATCAAGGTGAGCGATTGCTCGCAGGTGACCGACGGCACGGCGGTAATCTTCCTCGCGTCGGAAAAGTTCGCCGCCGAGTATGCCAAACGCCGCGGGATGCAGCTTTCCGGTATTCCGCGAATTCTCGGATGGGGCCATCATACGGCGCCGATCGAGTTCGATCGGAAGGTCGCCGAAAGCCGCGACAATCCCTATGTGCTGCCGCATACGCGCCAGGCGATCGTCGATTCGTTCAAGCGCGCCGGAATCGCCGGCGTCGAACAGCTCTCCGGAATCGAAACGCACGACTGCTTCACGACCTCCGAGTACATGGCGATCGACCATTTCGGAATCACCAAGCCGGGCGAATCTTGGAAAGCGATCGAAGAGGGCTGGATCGAGATGGGCAGCCGAATCCCGATGAATCCGAGCGGCGGCCTGATCGGCGCGGGCCATCCGGTGGGCGCTACCGGCGTGCGCCAGATGCTCGACGTTTACAAGCAGGTGACGGGGACCGCGGGCGATTACCAGGTCGAGGGCGCAAACCGCTTCGGGATGCTGAATATCGGCGGCAGCGGTACGACCAGTTGCGCGTTCGTGGTCGGCAAGTAGGCGGCCGCGCGCCGCGCCGATCGCGAAAATTCATCGCGGCCGAACCAGGCGGAGGCGTCCGATGCCCGAGGCAGTTCCGCAGTTCTCGCTGACCGATCAGGCCGGCAAGAGTCATATGCTCCTCGGCGATCGCCCCGCGCTCGTCTGCTTCGTCAAGGAAGACTGTCCGACGTGCGGACTTACGATGCCGCTAATCGAGCGGGCGTATCGGGCGTTCGGCACGCGCGCCGACGTGGTCGCGGTTGGGCAGGACGCACCGGGCAACGCGCTTATGATCGAGCGCCACGGACTCAGCGTCCCGATGCTCGATGATTCCGCGCTTGGCGTCTCCTACTCCCATGACGTCGAGATCGTCCCGACGATCGTGATGACCGGCGCCGACGGCGCCGAGCTCAGCCGTTTCGAGGGCTTCGGAAAATCGGACTGGCAACGCATCTATGCGGAACTCGCGCGGACGACTGGCCTTCCGGAACCGCGAACCGAATGGGAGGCGTTCCCCGAGTCGCGTCCCGGATGCGGCTCGAAATCGGTCGAGCCGGGAATCGCCGAGCGGCTCGCAGCCGAGGCGTCAGGGTCGCGGCTGCGCGCGCGCCAGATCGAGATCGGCGCGGCCGAGGACGAATTCGAGTTCATGTTCGAGCGCGGCCTGACCGACGGGTTGCCCGTGATACCGCCGACGCCCGAACGCGTAATCCGGATGCTCGCCGGAACGCGCCGCGATCCGCAGGAAGTGATCGCAACGGTCCCGCCGAATATGGCGCCGCTCACGATCGAAAAGGTCGCCGCCAACGCGGTGATGGCGGGATGCAGGCCCGAGTACATCCCGGTCGTGCTCGCAGTGCTCGAAGCGATTTGCACCGATGAATTCAATATCCACGGGGTGCTGGCGACCACGGCCGGCGCGACGCCTGTGATTGTCGTCAACGGGCCGATCCGCCATCGCCTCGGGATGAATATGAAGATCGCGGCGATGGGTTCCGGTAATCGCGCCAACGCGACGATCGGCCGCGCGGTCAAGCTGGTGTTGCGCAACGTCGGCGGCGCGCGCCCCGGCGAAATCGAGCGCTCGGCGCTGGGCGGTCCAGGCAAGTACACGACCTGCTATCCGGAATGGGAGGAGCGCAGCCCGTGGGAGCCGATGCATGTCGAACGCGGATTTGAGCGCGGCGACAGCGTCGTCACGATCTTCGGCCTCGAACCGGGGCCGCGGCTGATCGTCGATCAGCTTTCGCGCACGGCCCATGCGCTCGCGGGAAGCCTCGGGATGGGGCTCGAAGCGTGCTGGCATCCGAAGCTCCATCATTCGGGCGACGTGCTGCTGGTGGTTTCGCCCGAGCATGCCGACACGCTCGCGCGCGACGGATGGAGCAAGGCCGATGTGCGCCGGCGAATCCAGGAAGTCACGGCGCGGCCGATCCGCGAGCTGCTGCCCGATTCGGAAAGCGGCGAGGGGATGGCGCTGGCGCGCTTCGGCCTTAAGAATCCGACCGCCGAGCAACTCGAGCAGCGAATTCCCAAATTTCACAGTCCTGAAAATATCAACATCATCGTCGCCGGCGGCGAGGCGGGAAAATTCTCGGCGGTCTTCGGCGGATGGTTCAGCGGCAAGATGGGATCGATTAGCGTCAGCCGCAAAATAGAGGAGGTCGCATGAGTCGAATAGTTGATCCAACTGACGAACGGGTGCCCATCAGGCGCTCGCTCGCGGCACGACCGGCGCGGATCGGCGGAACGATCGCCCTGCTCGATATCGCCAAGCCGCGCGGCGACATGCTAATTGCGCGAATCGAAGAGCGTCTTGCCGAGCGATTCCCCGGCACAACCTTCAAACGTTATCGCAAGCCGACCTTCGCCAAGCCGGCGCCCGAAGAATTGCTGCGCAAGATCGCGGCGGAGAATGACTTCGTTATCGAAGCGCTCGCCGATTGAGGGTCATGTACAACGTGCAGTGTGCACGACTCAGTATGGTTTGAGATAAACGGCAAGCCGGCGGTTTTCGTCGCGTCATCAACGTTCGTCGATGCGGCCGTGGCGCAATCAGCGGCGCTTGGCCTGCCCGAGGTACGCCGCGTCTTCGTACCGCATCCGATCCAGGATGCGACCGACGACGAGATGCGCGCCAAGGCCGACGCGATCGTCGAGCAGCTCGTCGCGGCGCTCTTGAATTAGCGGACTCGCTGTTCGGAAACCAAGGACGGCATCGTCGGTAATCCGGCTTTGCCATCTTTATAGGTCGGATGCTCGCGCGTGCGGGGCGACCGGCGGCTTGCGAAGCGCGCCCGTCAAGCGGCACAATCGCGGGAATCAATTCGAAGCGAGCGTCCAATGTCCCAATCCACGAGCAAACTCGGACTTCAAATGTCGGTTGCCTCATCAGCGCTCGAAGCGTGTCCGAGCCTCGCGCACGAGGCTGAGGAACTCGGCTACAGCTCGCTCTGGATCGCCGAGGTTAGCGGCCCCGAGGCGTTTCTGAGCCTCGCCGCATGCGCGCAGACGACCAGCCGCGCCGAACTCGCAACCGGCGTGGTGCCGATCCAGATTCGCACGCCGGGCGTGCTCGCGATGGAGACGCTGACCCTGCATCAGTTGAGCGGCGGACGCGCGGTCGCGGGCCTCGGCGTCTCGAGCCCGGTTATCGTCGAGCGCTGGCATGGCGCCTCGTATCAGCGGCCAGTGACCGCGATGCGCGAATGCATCCACATCATGCGCGAGCTGTTCCGCGAGGGTCGCTGCAAGTTCAAAGGGAAAATCTATAGCTGCGATTTCAGGCTCGGCTTCCGTCCCAACGTGCCGAATCCGCCGAAAATTTATGTCGCCGCGCTCAACCCTCCGATGCTGCGGCTGGCCGGCGAAGCGGCCGATGGCGTCCTGCTCAACTACTCGCCGCCCGAAGCGATCGCCCCGATGATAAGCGAGATCCGCGCTGGCGCGACGGCTGCCGGCCGCAATCCGGCCGACGTCGATATCGCCATCTATATCCGCATGTGCATCACCGACGACGCGGCGCATGCGATCGAATCGTTCAAACGCGAGCTGGCCGGCTACGCCTTCGTCGATGCCTACCAGCAGATGTTCGAGCGTTACGGCTTCGACAAGGAATTCGCCGAGGTGCGAAGGCTCTGGGGCGAGGGCAAGCGCGACGAAGCGCCGCGCGCCTTCAGCGACGAGAGCGTGCGCCGTATCGGGTCGTTCGGACCAGCCGCATCGGCGCGCCAGTTCGTCGCCGAGTTTCGCGCCGCCGGCGTCACGCATCCGGTGATCTTTCCGATCGGACCAAGCCGCACCGCGCGAGCGGATTTCACCAACGCGATGCGCTCGATGGCGAACGCCTGAGACGGACGCCGCGTCTTGCGTCTGAAGATTGGGGCATCACCGCGATCGGCGCGCGCGATACGTCCGGGGCGCCTCGGATCGGCGGCGGCGATCGCCTTGATGAGCGCCGCGCTATTCGCGCCAAAATCTGCCGGCGCCGCGTCGAAGCGCTTCGACCTCACGGTCATGGACAAGCGGATCGATATCGGTCTCGGGATGTCTTACGACGCGTGGACCTACGACGGCACTGTGCCGGGGCCGATGATTCGCGTCCGCCAGGGCGACCAGGTAACGATTCATCTCGTCAATCCGACTGCGATGCAGCACGGGCTCGACACCAGCGCGGCCGAAATCGCGCCGCGTCATTTTCTGCCATCCCCGGGCGACAAGGACCTGACCTATTCGTTCCGCGCCAATATCTCCGGCGCATTCCTTTACCATTGCAGCGCGCCGCCGATGCTGGTCCACGTCGCCAACGGAATGTACGGGATGATGATCGTCGATCCGGCGCGAGGATGGCCGCCCGCGCGCGAAGTGATGATCGTGCAGGGCGAGTACTATGGCGCGCCCGACGGCAAGGGGCTGGTCGCCGGCGACAGCCGCAAAGAGACCGCCGAGCGGCCCGACTTCGTGGTCTTCGACGGCGCGCTGAATCGTTACGTTGACCATCCGATCGCGATCAAGGTTGGGCAACCGGTGCGCGTTTTTTTCGTCAACGCCGGTCCCAACCTCACCTCGACTTTCGAGGTCTCGGGCGTAATCTTCTCGACCGTCTATCCGGGTGGCAATCCAGTCAACGTCCTGCACGGAATCCCGAGCTTTCAGGTCGGCCCTGGCGAGGGTGCAGTCTTCGAGTTTCGTGTGCGCGAGCCCGGCGACTACTCATTTATGGACGCCGCCCTCGCCCGTCCGCTCGAGGGTGCGGCGGGTATCTTCCGTGCCGTGCGCCATTGAACTTGAACGTAATGATCGGCCCGTGTTACGCAAGGGAGAGGGATCGGCGGCCGAAGAGGCGCTTGCGGCCGCTCGGCGGAGGAGCCTGACAATGGTTAAAGTAATACTTCAATTTTATCCGGTGATCCGGGCCGACAGCGAGGACGAGCGCGCCGCACTCCGCCCGATCGGCCGCAATCGCGAGCGCTATCATGAGGCGCTCGAAGGCATGAACGAGATCGTCAAGGTCGCCGACAACCTGGGCCTCTGGGGCGTCGGCTCGATCGAGCATCACTTCTGGTCCGAAGGCTACGAGGTCGGTCCGAGTCCGGGGATCCTCGACGCCTATTGGGCCGCGACCACGAAGAATATCCGCGTCGGCCAACTGGGCTACGTGATGAGCACGCAGCATCCGATCCGCGTCGCCGAGGAGACCGCGATTATCGACCATCTGACGCGCGGGCGATGCTTTGTTGGCTTCGCGCGCGGCTATCAGTCGCGATGGACCAACGTGGTCGGGCAGCATCTCGGCACCCGCGCGACGACATCGCCCTCCGCGGCCAAGATCGATCCGGCGCATCTGTTCGGCAAGAACGTCGACCAGCATCATGCCGACGACGACGAGATTAATCGCCGCATCTTCGAGGAAGGCATCGACATCGTGGTCAAGGCGTGGACGCAGGAGAGTATCGAGCACAAGGGCACGGCCTGGCAGATTCCGTTTCCGTTCGACGCCGGCGTTGACGACTGGCCGCTCGCGAAGATGGGCGTGACGGGACGGCTCGGAGCGCCGGGCGAGGTCGACGCGAACGGCGTCGTGCGGCGTGTCAGCGTGGTTCCGGCGCCCTACACCCGGCCCCATCCTCCCGTCTTCGTCGCCACTTCGGGCTCGCCCGAGAGCGTCGAGTTCGCTGCGCGCCGCGGCTTCAGACCGCTCTACTTTACCGGTCTCAAGGCGGGATTGACCCTCGGACAGATTTATCAGAAGGCTGCGACCGACGCGGGCTACTCCTTCACTCTGGGACAGAATCAGGCGGTCGTGCGCATTCCTCATATTGCGTCGTCACGCGCGGCGGCCGAGGAGTCCGTAATCAAGTACGACTCCGACATCTTCCGCAACTTTTACGCCGCGATGGGCGGTCACCATGTCGAACGCAATGATGTTCCAAAGGCCGTAACGAAGCATGGCCTCTGGGCGATCGGCACCGCCGACGATGTGCGCGACCAACTCGTCGCGGAATGGAAGCAGTTTCCAGCCGAGTACGTGACGCTGATCTACCATTATGCGCAGATGCCCAAGGACGTGATGATCGAAGGCCTCACGACCTTCATGGAAAAAGTGAAGCCCGCACTCGACGAGTTGACTGAGTATCCGGCCGATATCGCGACCGCAGCGGCTGGAGGCCGCTGAGTTCCGAACGCAATTCACTTAACTGAGATGCTTCGGCAGGAGGGCATCCTAATCGAGCAGAGGAGGGCTGACGCGATGAGTGAAACTGTCATGGAAGCAAAAGCCAACGGGATTCCAACTCCTGAAGAACTGGGCTTCGATCCGGCCGAGCTGCGGCAGAGGTACGCTGCGGAGCGCGCGAAGCGCCTACGGGCGGACGGGAACAACCAATACCAGGAGATCACCGGCGCGCTCGAGCATTACAACGCGGACCCCTACGTCGAGCCGGGCTTCACCCGCCCGGCGATCCATGAACAGCTCGACGCAGTGATCGTCGGCGGCGGCTTTGGCGGCCTCCTTGCGGCGGCACGGCTTCAGGAGGCTGGGATCACTGACATTCGCATCATCGAGAAGGCCGGGGATTTTGGTGGGACCTGGTACTGGAACCGTTATCCTGGTGCTCAGTGCGATATCGAATCCTATGTTTATCTGCCGCTGCTCGAAGAGACCGGATATATGCCGAAGGAGAAGTACTCCTTTGCGCCGGAGATCTTTGCGCACGCCCAGCGGATCGGGAAGCACTTCAATCTCTACCAGCGGACCTGCTTCCAGACCCAAGTGAGAGAGGCGCGCTGGGACGATGAAAGCGGGCGCTGGACGATCACGACCGATCGCGGCGATGTCTTCAAGGCGCGTTTTGTGATCATGTCGAGTGGGCCCCTCAACCGGCCCAAGCTCCCTGCGATCCCCGGAATCGAGAACTTCAAAGGACATACGTTCCACACGAGTCGCTGGGACTACGACTACACCGGCGGCGATACCACCGGCGGCTTGCACAAGCTCGGGGACAAGCGGGTTGGCATAATCGGGACCGGGGCGACCGCGATTCAGTGCGTGTCGCATCTCGGCCGGCATGCGCTGCAGCTCTACGTGTTCCAGCGCACGCCGTCCTCGGTGGACGAACGCGGCAACAAGCCCACCGACCCGGAATGGGTGAAGACGCTCGCGTCCGGATGGCAGGCCTATCGGAACAACAACTTCTGCTCCATCCTGGCCGGGATCCCGATCGAGGAAGATCTGGTCGGCGACAAGTGGACGAGCCTCTTCAAGAACCTTTCCAGGCTGCTCTCGGGCAAGAACAATTCCGGTCTCTCCGACCAGGAGATGGCGCTCATGTCGGAGATCGCCGACTACCAGAAGATGAACGAGATTCGCGATCGTGTGTCCTCGATCGTGCGCGACCCGGCGACCGCCGAGGCGCTCAAGCCATGGTACGGCCAATGGTGCAAGCGCCCGACCTTCAACGACGAGTACCTGCCCACCTTCAACCGGCCCAACGTGAAGCTGGTGGACACCAAGGGGAAAGGCGTCGAGCGCGTGACCGAGAACGCAGTGGTCGTGCACGGCATCGAGTACCAGGTGGACTGCCTGATCTTCGCGACGGGCTTCGAGGTCGGAACGGCTTACACCCGGCGCGCCGAGTTCGAAGTGTACGGCCGCGACGGCCTGTCCCTATCTGACTATTGGGCGAAGGGGATGAAGACCCACTATGGCTTCCTGAGCCACGGCTTTCCGAACTGCTTCCATATGGGCCTCACCCAGACCGGTCTCGCGCCGAACTTCACTTACATGCTGGACGGGCAGGCCACCCACATCGCCCATGTCGTCACGGAGCTTAAGCCTCGCGAAGCCATGTCAGTGGAGCCCACCCGCGAGGCCGAGGCTGAGTGGGTGAAGCGGGTGACCGGACCGACGCCTATAACGGAATACCAGAACACCTGCACTCCCGGGTACTACAACGGAGAGGGAAAAAAGGAAGGGCAAGGCTTTCTTGAGGCCCAGGACCCTGATGGCGCGGTGCGCTTTTACGAGATGCTCGCCCGTTGGCGCGAACAGGGTAACCTCGAGGGTCTCATCATTAAGTAAGAGGAATATTCCCAATCTCATCTTGAGGGTCTGATGACAGAGACGGCCTCTCCGGATCGCGGAGGGGCCGTCTCATTTCGGGTCACTTGTTTGATCGCACAGAGTAATGGGGTAAAAGACTATTCATGAGAGCCGATGCGAACTCGATAATCGTTCATCACTATGAAATGTCGCCGTTCTCGGAAAAAATCCGCGTCGTTTTCGGAATCAAGGGCCTCTCATGGTTCGCCTGCGACGAGCCGGTGATCATGCCCAAGCCCGAGTTGACCGCGTTGACCGGCGGCTATCGCAAGATTCCGGTGATGCAGATCGGGGCGGATATCTATTGCGATACTCGCGCGATCCTTCGCGAGATCGAATGGCGCTTTCCGACGGCTAATCCGAATCTCGGACAGGACCTCGGGCTGGCCCTGAGCTTCTGGGCGGATCGCACGCTGTTCAGCGCCATTGTTACGGTCGTTTTTGGCGCAGGACAGTTTCGCGTCGACGATGCCTTCATCAAGGATCGCGAGGCGCTCACCGGACAGCGGTTCAATCCCGACGCGATGGCCGCCGCGGTGCCGGGCGCGCTTTCGTCAATCCGCGCGCATCTAATTGATTTGGAAACTAGCCTGGCAGACGGACGCGCCTTTATCGCGGGCGAACGGCCTTCGATTACTGACGCCGCCGTGTTTCACAACCTGAACTTTATCAGGCTTGGCTTTCCCGATGGCCATCCGCTTATGAAAACCATGCCGCGGCTCTCCGCATGGGAAGATCGTGTGCGCGCAATCGGCCACGGCCGGCGCGCCGAGATCACGCGCGACGAGGCGCTGGAGGTCGCACGCAGTGCCGAGTCCGCTCAGAAAGTCGAGCACGATCCAGACGATCCGATGGGCTTGCGGCCTGGCGACAAGATCAGGATCGGAGCCGATGACTATGGGCGCGACTGGATCGACGGTGAACTGGTCGCCTCGTCAGCCGACCATATCGCGATTCGCCGCCGCGACGATCGCGTTGGCGATGTAGTAGTCCATTTTCCGCGCGCCGGCTTTGTCGTCACCCGCGCCTGATTGTCTCGGATTAGCGAACCGGCGCTTCTCCGCCCGGAATCTTATTCGTGCGGCTCGCGATTACCTCGTCGATAAGCCCGTACTCGACCGCCTGCACCGCACCCATGAAGGTGTCGCGCTCGGTATCCTTTTCGATCCGCTTGAGCGGCTGCCCGGTATGCGCCATCAGGATATTGTTCAGTATCTCGCGAAGCCTCAGTGCCTCGCGCGCCTGAATGTCGATATCGGTCGCCTGTCCCTGGAATCCCCCCGAGAGCTGATGGATCATGATCCGCGAATGCGGCAGCGAGTAACGCTTGCCCTTGGTGCCCGCCGCCAGTAGCACCGCGCCCATGCTCGCCGCCTGTCCCACGCACAGCGTCGATACGGGAGGCTTCACAAACTGCATCGTGTCATAAATCGCCAGGCCCGCCGTCACCGATCCGCCCGGCGAGTTGATATACATATTGATCTCGCGATCGGGCTCCTCGGATTCAAGAAAAAGCAACTGTGCGGTGACCAGATTGGCGAGATCGTCATGGATTACTCCGCCGACGAAAACGATCCGATCCTTGAGCAGGCGCGAGAAAATGTCGTAGGCGCGTTCGCCGCGGCCCGTCTGCTCCACCACCATCGGGACAAATGAACTCATAGCTTTAACAATACGCCTCGCTCGAGCCTTCGTCACGCATCACGCATCGCGTCCGCGCCGCTCACCAGTCCGGCCCCTGCCCGGTGATGCTTGGCAGCCCCGTATGCGCCATCAGTCCGCCGTCGACCACCAGCGTCGTGCCGGTGATGTACGACGCCTCATCCGACGCAAGGAACAGGACCGCGTTGGCGATCTCCTGCGGCTCGCCCATCCGGCCCATCGGAACCGCGGCGACCATCGCGGCGATTCGCTCGGGATGGCGGTCGCGGAGCCTGCGCAGCGGCGGCGTCGCGATTGGCCCGGGGCAAACCGCATTGCAGCGGATTTTCTTGCGCGCGTATTCGATCGCGGTCGCCTTGGTCAGACTGATCACGCCCGCCTTCACGATATTGTACGTGCCCAATCCGTAGTCGGCGCCCAGCCCCGAGACCGACGCGGTATTGACGATCGCGCCGCCGCCCTGGCGCACCATCACGGATGCGGCCGCTACCGTCGCGTGCCAGTACGACGTAAGCCCGATGTCGATCGCCTTGCGCCAATTCTCCGCCGTGGTCTCGCCGATCCGTCCGAGCACGATCGAAATGGCATTGTTGTGAATGATGTCGAGCCGCCCGAAGCGATCGACCGTGAACTTCACCATCGCGTCGAGCTCCGCTGGATTTCCGATATCCACCCGGAGAAATTCCGCCGTGCCGCCGCTCTTGCGGATTTCATCGGCCACGCGCGCGCCGTCTTTTTCGTTGAGGTCCGCCACCACTGCCGAAGCGCCCTCGCGCGCGAGCGTCTTTATCGTCGCCTCGCCGATTCCCGACGCCGCGCCCGTCACGATCGCAACTTTGTCTTTGAGCCGCATGAGCCCGCCCTCCGATAATCCAAGCTGGAAGCGGGGTCGAGATTAGCGCAGCCGGAAGCGTTCGCCCAGAAAAACCTGCCGCACGATTTCGCTGTCGACGATCTCGCGCGGGCCGCCCTCGAAAAGAATCTTGCCGGCGTGAATCACGTAGGCGCGGTCGATAATCGAAAGCGTCGCGTGGACATTATGATCGGAGATTATGATTCCGATGCCGCGTTCTTTCAGGTAACTGATGATGCGCTGGATTTCGATCACCGTGATCGGATCGATTCCGGCAAACGGCTCGTCGAGGCACAGGAACAGCGGATCGAGCACTAGCGCCCGCGTGATCTCGACCTTGCGGCGCTCCCCGCCCGAAAGCACGCTCGCCTTGGATTTCGCCAGCCGCGTGATATTCAACTCGTCGAGCAGCGATTGCAGCCGTGCGCGCCGCTCCTCGTCATTGAGCGGCAGCGTCTCGAGCACCGCGAGCAGGTTCTGTTCGACCGTCAGCTTGCGAAAGACCGAGGGCTCCTGCGGCAGGTAGCTGATGCCGCGCCGGGCCCGCTGATAGAGCGGCAGCATCGTGATGTCTTCGCCGCCCAGCCGGACTATCCCGCCGTCCGGTTTGATCAGCCCGACGATCATGTAGAAGCTGGTCGTCTTGCCGGCGCCGTTAGGACCGAGCAGCCCGACGACCTCGCCATTGGAAACGCGGATCGCAACGTTGTCGACCACCGCGCGTCCGCCGTAGCGTTTCACCAGACCCTCGCCGGTGAGCGAAGCCACGCGCGCCGGCGCTTGCACCCGCTGTGGTACGTCTTCTCGTATCTGCTCCGCCCTCTTCATCCGCTATCAGCCCAACTCATAAGACTAGCCGTTTTTGACCGGTTATGACAGTGATAATAGGACTAGCTCGTCATGGCGAACGATGCGCGAAAAATCTACCTGTGCGGCCCCATAATGGACGCCGACGCTTCCGCCGCCAAGGATTGGCGCACGCGCTCCAAGGAGCGCCTCGCCGGCCGCTTCATCCTGCTCGACCCGCTGCGGCGCAACTTCCGCGACCACGAAATCGATTCCTCCAATGAAATCGTCGAGTTCGACCTCCAGGACGTCCGCGACGCCGACCTCATCCTGGTCAACTACTGCAAGCCGTCGCTCGGCACCGCGATGGAGGTCTTTTACGCCAGCCACGATCTCGGCAAATTCGTGATCGCCTTCAGCCCTCTCAGCTTCGAGCATTGCTCGCCCTGGATGGTGCGCTTCTGCACCAAGATTCTCCCCGACCTCGAGAGCGCGCTCACTTACATTGAACGGCATTTCACCTGATAAGACGCTCGGCAGTGAATGTGGTTGCGGACCGCCGCGCCGTATCCGCGACTTCCCGCGCTGCGGCGCCTCTCCAGTCCACCCCCGGACACCGTTCCTTTGTGCCCGCGGTGCGGTGTAAGTTTAACTAATAGTCTACGAGTCGCGCTGTTAGAGAATCACGAGGGCGAAATTCGAATGCCCAAACGGCGTTCGCGGGAGCTTCAGATTGAAAGCCGGCGAGGAGTTCTTCAACCTCTACAATCACGACCTGATCCGCGTCGCGGTCGCGGTGCCCCCCGTACGCGTCGCCGACCCGGCCTTCAACGGCGGGCAGGTGATAGCGCTCATGGGCGAGGCAGCGGAACGCAAGGCGATCGCCCTCGTGTTCCCTGAGCTCGGCCTGGCCTCCTACACCAGCGACGACCTCCATCAGCAGCGCGTGATAATCGACGGATGCCGCGACGCGCTCGCGCGAATCGTCGAGGCCAGCCGCAAGCTCGCGATTGTCACGGTCGTCGGACTTCCGCTCCAGGCCGACAATCTGCTCTACAACTGCGCCGCGATGGTCTATCGCGGACGAATCCTCGGCGTCGTGCCCAAGACCTTTCTGCCGAACTATCGTGAGTTCTACGAGTTGCGCCAATTCACTCCCGGCGACATCGCGCTGCACGACACGATCGACCTTTGCGGACAGCGCGCGATTCCCTTCGGCTCGCGCCTTCTCTTCAAGGCTGAGGATCAGCCGCTGCTGACGATGCATCTCGAAATCTGCGAGGACCTGTGGGTGCCCATCCCACCGTCGTCCTACGCCGCGCTCGCCGGCGCCACCGTGATGCTGAATCTGTCGGCCTCAAATATCACCGTCGGCAAGGCCGACTATCGCCGCCAGCTCGCCGCGAGCCAGTCCGCGCGATGCATCGCCGGCTACCTTTACACCGGCGCCGGCCCCGGCGAATCGACCACCGATCTTGCCTGGGACGGCCACGCCCTAATCTATGAGAACGGCAACCTGCTCGCCGAGTCGCATCGCTTTGACTACGAGCCGCAACTCGTGTGCGCCGAGATCGATCTCGAACGGCTCTCGCAGGAGCGGATGCGCCAGAATAGCTTTGGCCATTCGATTCGCCTCGCTCGCGAAGTGCTGTCGGGCTTCCGCACGGTGACGGTTCCGCTCGAGCTTCCACGCCGCGGACGTATCATGCCCGATCGGCGCCCCGAACGATTTCCCTACGTGCCTGCCGACCCGGCGCGCCGCGACGAGCGATGCTCCGAGGTCTACGAGATTCAGGTCCAGGGACTCGCGACGCGGCTGCGGGCGACCGGGCTCGATCGCGTCGTGATCGGAATTTCGGGCGGACTCGATTCAACCCATGCGCTGCTGGTGTGCGCGCAGGCGATGGATCGGCTCGGCCATCCGCGGCGCAACATCCTTGCCTACACGATGCCCGGATTCGCGACCAGCCGCCGCACCCTCGAGCAGGCGCGCCGCCTGATGGTCGATATCGGATGCGAAGCGCACGAACTCGATATCCGGCCGGCCGCGATGCAGATGTTGCGCGACATCGGCCATCCTTATGGCGAGGGCAGCGAAGTCTACGATATCGCGTTCGAGAACGCGCAGGCGGGCGAACGCACCAGCCATCTCTTTCGGCTCGCGAATCTGAATCACGGGATCGTGGTCGGCACGGGCGACCTCAGCGAACTCGCGCTCGGATGGTGTACCTATGGCGTCGGCGACCATATGTCTCATTACAACGTCAACGCGAGCGTGCCCAAGACGTTGATCCAGCATCTCATCCGATGGGTCGCGCAGACGGACCGGATGGGCGCCGGCGCGGGCGCCACGTTGATGGAGATACTGGCGACTCCGATAAGTCCCGAGCTCGTCCCCGGCGGCGACGGTAACTCCGAGCCCGCCCAGGATACCGAGGCCGCTATCGGCCCCTACGAGCTGCACGACTTCAGCCTCTACTACACCCTGCGCTTCGGCTATCCGCCCTCGAAGATCGCGTTTCTGGCGTACTGCGCGTGGCATGACGCGACGGTCGGCGGATGGCCCGAGGTCGAGCGCCGCAACAGCTACGGAATCGTGGACCTGAAGGCGCATTTGCACACCTTCCTCTACCGCTTCTTCAAGACCAGCCAGTTCAAACGGAGCTGCGTGCCGAACGCGCCCAAGGTCGGATCGGGAGGATCGCTCTCGCCGCGCGGCGATTATCGCGCACCCAGCGACAGCGAGGCGACGGCCTGGCTCGACGAGCTCGAACTCGTGCCCGACCGCGACTGACCGTCCTCTCTCGGCTTGCGCAGATAACGGCCAGACTCCGAACCTCCAACCCAGGATGCTAGCGCCGTCCCGCTTCTTCCGTCATCCCGACTTCCCTTCCGTCATCCCGACCGGGATTTTCCGCCGCCCGTTTTCTGTTTGTCATCCCGACCGAAGTGGAGGGATCGCGCGCCGTCTCCGGCGCGCTTCAGCGGACCTCTCGCGTCGCAACCCGCGATCATTCTGCGCTCGTGCCAGCCTCTGTCCGCATACACCGCCGTCGGGCGGATCAGAGCGTCCACGCAAGCCCGCAGGATCGCTGCAGCGCCTCGTGCAGCGAGGCGCGATCCCTCCACTCCGGCAGCCTCCGGTCGGGATGACGGAAAGGAATGCACCAGCTCGCTAACGCCAACGGGTCGCGATGACAGCCCAAATCCTCTTCAGCTCTTCCGTTCGCGGACGGCGAACGCCTCGGCGATGCCGCGCTCGGTCGGCGCGAAGTCGAGCTTGCCCATCCCGACGTACGCCTTCTCGGCGAGTTGAGCCACGTACTCCGGCGGATTGTCGCAGTAAACTTCCAGTCCGTTACCGTCCGGATCGCTGAAATAGACGCTCTTCGTGACCCCGTGATCGACCGTGTATGAGATCGGAACGTCGTTGTCCTTAAGCTCCTTGTAGGCGGCCCGCAGATGCTCCTCGTCGCGCAGGCGGAACGCGATATGAGCGAGGCCAATCTGCCGCGCTTGTGCCGCGGGCGCGTCCGCTCCGACCTCGAAACAGGCGATCTCATGATGGTCGCGGCCGTTGCTGGCGAAGAATGCCGCCTTGAACTGGGGCAGGTCCTTCATCAACGTCAAACCCAAAAGTCCGCCATAAAATTTCTTGGACCGTTCGAGGTCGCGAACCTTGATCACCACGTGACCGATTCGATCAGGCTTAATCATGGCAATGGTCTCCTGATCGACCACCATACTCCGCGGACGTCAGACCGTCGCCTGTAAATCCGCACCCACGAAAGTTTTCGACCTGCGCTAGATCGCCGCCGCCCGTTGCGGCCCGCGAATCAACCGCCCCGGCATCGCGTCGGTCGGCTGATCATTCTCGTAGGTCACCGCGCCGTTGACGATCGTGAACTTGTAGCCCTCGGCGCGCTGAATCAGCCGCCGCCCGCCCGCCGGAAGATCGAACACCATCTGCGGCGCGTGGAGCCTGAGCCCGTCGAGATCGACGACGATTACATCCGCCTTCATTCCAGGCGCGAGCCGCCCGCGATCCATCAAGCCGTAAAGGCGCGCGGTGTCCGCAGTCTGGAGCTTGATCACCGCCTCCAGCGGCAGGCGTTCGCCGCGGCTTCGATCGCGCGTCCAATGGGTCAGCAGATAGGTCGGCATGCTGGCGTCGCAAATCAGCCCGCAATGCGCGCCACCGTCGCTCAGCCCAAGCGTCGTCACCGGGTCCATCATCAGGCCGCGCAGCTCGTCGAGGTTGTAGGCCGCGTAATTGGCGAACGGCATATAGAGTAGCTCGCGGCCGCGGCGCGAGAGCATCAGATCGTAAGCGACCTCCTGCGGCGTGCGGCCCTCGCGCTCGGCCCGTGCGGCGACGCTCGCCTCGCGGCGCGGTTCGTAGTCGGGCGGATCGCCGAGCGGGAAGTACTTCTCGAAGTTGGTGATGAAGTACCGCGTCGCGCGATCGCGCACCGTCGGATTTTCGTTCAGGATACGCGCGCGGATTTCAGGCTCCCTCATCCGTGCGACGCGCTCGTCGATCGGCAGGTAGGCGAGCGACTTGTAGGTCGGATGGGTGATGAACGGATGCAGCGAGCTTTCGAGTCCCATCAGCATCCCGGTCGGCCGGGCGCTGATTTGCGGCGACAGATTTGCACCCTTGGCGTTGAAGCTCCGCACCTTTTCGATCAGCCGATGGATCGCGTCCGGGTCCTTGTCCGACTGCGCGATCGCAAACGTGATCGGCAAACCGGTCTTCGACGACAGCTTCACCATCCATTCCATCGTCGCGTCGGGACCGACCAGGTCCGACGCCATCTCGAACACGCCGTGGCCCGCCTCGCCCATCGCCTCGCCGATACCGAGCAGCTCCGCCTCGCCCGCGAACGTGCCGGGGACGTATTCCTTGTTCTTCGCGCGATGGAGCAGCGTCCGTGAAGTGGTGAAGCCGAGCGCGCCCGCCTTGAGTCCGTCGCGCACGATCACGGCCATCTTCGCGATATCGTCGGCCGTCGCTTCCTCGTTCTTCGCGCCCCGCTCGCCCATCACATAGGCGCGCACCGATCCGTGCGGCACCTGCGCTCCGACATCAACTTTGCGATTCCTGCTTTCCAGCGCATCGAGATATTCCGGGAAGCTCTCCCAGCGCCATTCGATTCCCTCGGCGAGCGCCGTGCCCGGAATGTCCTCGACGCCTTCCATCAGGCCGATCAGGAATTCCTCCTTGCCTTTGGCGACCGGCGCGAAGCCGACTCCGCAATTGCCCATCACGACCGTGGTCACGCCGTGCCAGCTCGAAGGCGTAACGTACGGATCCCAGGTGGCCTGGCCGTCGTAATGGGTATGGATATCGACGAAGCCCGGCGCGACGACATTGCCGGATGCGTTGATCTCGCGCCGCCCCGCGCCGGACTTTCCGCCGACGCTTACGATTTTACCGCCATCGATTGCGATATCGCCTTCGCGGGCGGGCGCGCCGGTTCCGTCCACGATTCTGCCGTTGCGGATTACGAGATCATGCATCGTCGATTTCTCCCTGCCAGCTATACAACCAATCCTGGCCATCCTTTGGCAAGAGAAAGCATCTTGGGGGTCCGGACTGCTCTCTGTTGGAAATGCGATCCAATCGCTAGGATAGGTACGTAATGGGATTCTCGATTTCGCTCTGTGCGCCTGTCGGGGGCCCCGCTAAGAGGTAAGAGAGATGGCCTCAGGGTTTCCCGGGTTTCGCCTCCACCATCAAGGAGGGCTGTAAGAATGGCTCGTAGGATGCAGGGCCACGCCCCATCTGCCATCAGCGCCCCCCGCCGGGCACGCTTCTCCGTACTAATCGAAGAAGAGGACGGTTGGTATATCGCGGAATGCCCCGCGCTTCCCGGATGCGTCTCGCAGGGCAAAACGCGCGATGAGGCGATTAAGAACATTCGTGAAGCCATCGAGGCCAGCCTCGAAACAAGGGTGAAGAACCATATTCCTTTCTCTGCCAGCGACGACCGATGAGCAAAATCGATACGATACTCGCGATTCTAGGGGCGCTGACGGTGCTCGCGATGCTTGCGGCGCTGGGGATCGTGCTCGGACTCGCGATGGCGCGCGACGACGGCCTCGCGGCCAACGAGGGCCGCACCACGGCTGAGCGCAATCCGCGCATCCCCGGATGGACGCTGCTGCGGCGCGCACTGGCCAAGCGCTGTCCGCGATGCGGCCAAGGGCGAATCTTCAAGTCTTACTTCACGATGAATCGCGAATGCCCGGAGTGCGGTGCGATGCTCTGGCCGGAGAGCGGCGAATGGATCGGCGCCTTCGTAATCGATTGGACGGCGACTTCCGGCGCCGCGCTGGTTACCTGGCTCGCGATGTCGCTGGTCTTCCCCGGCGCCCGGGAAGCGATCGTGTTGGCGGTTGTGCTGCTCGCCGTCGTCGCGAGCCTGCTCATTATCATCCCGTGGTCGCGCAGCCTCTGGACGATTTTCCTCTACATGGCCGGCGCGTCGGGTCAAATCCGCTTGCGGCCCCATCCGCGATGAGGCCCGGCGCGTCTCGTCTCAGATGCGGCGGTCGAAGATGAAGAGCGGAACCTGATTCGCGATCGCGGGGTCGAGCGCGAGAATCCGCCGGCCGAGTTCGGTCCGAATCGGCGGCGGCTCGATTCCGGCGGTCTTCAATGCCGCCGCGACCTCGTCGACGTTGCCCGCTTCGAGCCATAGCCCCGCAAGCCCCTCGCCGTTCGCCGCCAGCGCCGCTTGAGCACCCTCGCCCGCGACCAATCGGATCACGGCGTCGCCGACAGCCAGCGTCGCGCTATCGACGCCGTCAACCTTGATCAGATTGAAGTGGAAATTGCTCTTGTAGACGTTGACCGCGTCGCTTAGGTCGGAGGTCGCTACGTCGAGCGTGTCGAGCCGCTTGAGAATCGCCATCGATGAAATCCTCCGGATCGCCGGCTCGCGCCTATTTCTGCTTCAGGGCGAAATCGACCGTCGTCGTTTCGCCCGGCTTGACCGTGATCGACCTGGTATCAACGCCGAGCTTCTCCTGCCAGACCTTGAGCTTGTAGGCGCCCGGCGGAACGTCGTTGATCGTGAAGTGGCCGTCGGCGTCGGTCACCGCGTAGTACGGATTCGCCGTCACGTACCACCACCCTTCCATCCAGTTGTGCGCGTCGCACGAAACATGGATCACCTCGGGCTTGTCGACCGTGACCGTGATCACATGCTTGAAGCCGGGCTGCGCCATATCGATTGGCGGGTTGAGTTTCGATTCGGTGCGGACGCTATGCAGGATTCCGTCGGAGTTGATGATATCGACGGAGCTGCCGGCCGGAAAGGCCAGCACATGCGGCTCATAGCGGCATCCGCGCTGATCGAACTTGACGTCGCTAAGCGGCTTGAGCGGCGCGCCGCCGGTGATATCGGCGATCGTTACGACGGCGTTGGCGATTCCGTTGTCCTTGCCTACGACCAGGTCCTCGTCGAAGAGCGGCTTCGCGCCGCATACATCGCGGTCCTTGCTGATCTCGATCGGCTGAGGTGCGGGAGCGGCGCCTTCGAGGGTGACCACGCCAGTGATTGTGCCGCCTGTGGTGACGGGACCGCCGCCTTCATAGGCGGGGGCGGCAGCGGCAAGCGCAAAAATCACGAGCGCGGCAATCGCCGCAAGCCGAACCGATCGAAAAGCTGCGTTCATCCTGATGATCGAGGTCTGAGAGGGGCTTAGGCTATCGCGCATGAACGGAGCGCTTCCGTCCGGTCAGACTCCCTTGCGTGCGACAACCATCCGATGCACCGAGAGCGACCCGATCCGTTGATTGCGCTCGACTTCGATTCGCTGCCCTTTGAGAATGTCGCGCACGCGCAACCGCGTCGTCCATCCGAGCAGCTTGGTGATCGGGTTGATGATGCTGACCGCCGCATAGATGATTGGATTCTCGCTGCCGAAATGATTGGCCAGCACGATCTTGCCGCCCGGCTTACACACCCGCACCATCTCATGCATCATGCGGATCGGATCGGGCACCACCGTGATGACGTGGAAGCTCATCACCCAGTCAAAGGAGTTGTCGGGGAATTCGAGGTTGAGCGCGTCGCCGCCGCGGATATCGATATGCGACCATCCGTTGTCGCGCGTCTTGGCATGCGCATGCGCGAGCATATCGGCCGACGGATCGATTCCGGTGACGGTCACGTAAGGCGGATAGGCGTCGAGCGAGATTCCAGTTCCGACGCCGACCTCGAGCACGCGCTGGCCCGGGCGCAGATTAAGCTGGCCGATAATCTCGTGTTCGTGGTCGACGAAAATCCGTCCGAAGACCGAATCGTAAAATCGGGCCAGATCGGAATAGACGCGGCTCTGATGCGGTTCCGCCATCGGTCAGCTCTCCTCGCCGGTAAGCGGCGGAAAAAGGATATGGGGCGCAGCCGCCGCGCAACCCGTCGTAAACGCCCCGAACCAGCTAACTTTCATCAGGCTGCGGCTTCGGTCAGGCAGCCACGTTGATATTGCGGACCTGCTGACGCTTGAAGGAGGCGATGTCGCGCCGGCGAAACCGCCACTGCCGCCCCTTCTTGAATGCGGGCAGCACGCTGTGGCGCGCAAGTTCGTTCACGGTATCCGGGCTCAGGTCGAGCAGGAACGCGACTTCGCGGGAGTTCAGCAGAATATCGTCTTTGTCAGCCATCATTAACGCAGTCGAGGCCCTGAGGTCCCTCGGCGAAAGTAATTATAACCCCCGGCTTGAGTCAAGGCACAACCGGCGATTGATCTCCGGTTCAAGCTCAGGGCGACAAATGTTTCTCAATCCATCTCTAAGCCCGCCTAAACACTAATTGTGTTCAAGCGGCGCATCGAGATCTTGTAATCATACCACGCGCGCGTGACCACGATACAGGAGAACAAGCCGGTCAGGACGCCGACACATAGCGTGACCGCGAACCCCTTGACCGGTCCGGTGCCGAACTGAAACAGGATCAGGCCGGCGACGAAGGTCGAGATGTTCGAGTCGCGAATGGCCGACCACGCGCGTTCATAGCCGAGGCGCACGGCCTCGCGCGGAGTCTTGCCGGCGCGCAACTCCTCGCGCATCCGCTCATTGATCAGCACGTTGGCGTCGACCGACATTCCCAGCGTCAAAACGATTCCGGCGATACCTGGCAGCGTCAGCGTCGCCTGCATCGCGGCCATCACGCATATGAGCAAAAGTATGTTGAGCGAGAGGCCGAAGTCGGCGAGCAATCCGGCGCCACTGTAGTAAACCGCCATGAAGATCAGCACGACCGTCGCGCCGACGACGAAGGAAAGCTCGCCCTGGCGGATCGAGTCGCGGCCGAGCGACGGGCCGACCGTGCGCTCCTCGATTATCTCGACCGGCGCCGGCAGCGCACCGGAGCGCAGAACGATCGCGAGTTCGTGAGCTTCGTCGTACGAGAAATTGCCGGTTATCTGAACGTGACCGCCCGCGATGCGTTCTCTGATAACGGGCGCCGAGTAGACGACGTTGTCGAGGATGATCGCGAGATGGCGGCCGACGTTGGCGGCGGTCAGCGAGTCGAAGACCTGGGCGCCGTGATCGTCGAGGTCGACGGTGACGTACGGTCCTTCGAGCTGGCCGCCGGGCCGCACGCGCGCGTCGGTCACGGCCTGGCCGGTCATCAATTGCGGCGTTTCGACCAGGTAGGGCTGGCGGCCGCCGCTCTGCGCCGAGCCGTAGAGAATTTCGTCGCCAGGGGGCGGTCCATCGCGCAGCGCGTCGGAGACCGAGTGATTATCGTCAATCAGCTTGAACTCGAGGACGCCGGTCTTGCCGATCAGCTCCTTGGCGCGCTCGGGGTCCTGGATTCCAGGGAGCTGGACCAGGATCTCATTGTCATCCTCGCGGGCAACGGTGGTCTCACGGACGCCGAGCTGATCGATACGATTGCGAATCGTCTCGAGCGCCTGCTCCATCGCGTTGCTGCGAATCTGCGAGATGTCCATCGGGCGGTAGCTCAGGCTGTAGGATGGTCCGGGGCCGGCCGCGTTCTCGACATCGCTGATTAGCATGCCGGGAAAGTTCTGTTGCATCAGGTCGGTAAAGGGCGTGCTCTCGTCGGGCGACGCGAGCGCGACCAGCACATTGCCGTTAGCGTCCTGTCCGACGCTCTTGAAATCAAGCTTGCTGGAAGTGAGCGTGCGCTTGATATCACCGCCGACGCGGCGAAGCTGGGTCTTGACCGCTTCGTCGACTTTCACCTCCATCAGCAGATGAGTGCCGCCCTGCAGGTCGAGTCCAAGCTGAATCGCGGGCGTCGGAACGTAACTGGTCCACCAGTCAGGGAGCGGAATACCCAGGCTGGGCAGGAGGACCAGGACCGCGAAGACGGTGAGCAACATTGCCAGGTAGATGCGCGTCTTGCCGCTGCCGCCGGTGAAATGGAGCCACAGGAAGGCGCCGGCGAGAGCGAGGAGAATTATGATCGGGATGAAATCAGAGTTGGAGCTTTGCACTGTCGAATCTCGTGTGATGCTTTGGATTACTGGCCGCTCTGGCCATCGCCCTTCTTGGAAGAGGCTTTGCTCGAGGGGGCGACGGCGGCTATTTGGGCGCGCTCGACGCGCACGCGAACGTTGGGTGCGATTTCGAGAGTGACGAGCCGATCGCCAAGCTCGACGACCTTGCCGAGCAGCCCCCCGGTCATCACGACCTCGTCATTGCGCTTGAGTCTTCCGAGCATGTCGCGATGCTCGCTCGCCTTTTTGGTCTGCGGCCGGATGAAGAACCAATAGAACGCGAGAATGAGCAGCGCGAACGGGACGGTTGGCCCATAGAGAAGCTGGGTGACGAGATTCGTGGGTTGCGCGCCGGCGGCGCTTTGCGCCCAGGCTGTTCCTTCAAAGAACATCGGTTATTCCTTAATCATTCCTTACTCCTCGGCGGTCGAGGCCTGACCCTCGGCCATCCGAGCCAAAGTCTCGGCGGCGAATTCCCGGTAGGTCCGAGATGCGATAGCAGCTTGCATACCGCGCATCAAGCTACTGTAAAAGAAGAGATTGTGCTCCGTGAGCGTGCGCGCCGCCAGTATCTCGCCTGAGATATAGAGATGGCGCAGGTAGGCGCGGGTAAAGGTCGTGCATGTGCGGCATGCGCATCGCGGGTCGAGCGGACGCTGATCGCGGATATTTTCGGCGCGCTTTATCGAGACCCGGCCGGCGCTGGTGAAGACGCTGCCGTTGCGGGCGTTGCGGGTCGGCAGGACGCAATCGAAAAGGTCGTAGCCCATCGCGACGGCGGCGATAAGGTCGGACGGGGTTCCGACGCCCATCAGGTAGCGCGGCTTCTCGGGAGGGAGCATCGAGGCGCCGAGCGCGGCGACCTCGCGCATCTGTTGGGCGGGCTCGCCAACCGCGACACCGCCGGTGGCGAAGCCGTCGAAGGGCAGCGCGGTTATTTGCGCGGCGCTGATCCGCCGCAAGTCCGGATAGACGCTCCCCTGCACGATTCCGAACAGCGCCTGGGTTGCGCTTCGCCGCGCGCGGGTTGCACGTTCGGCCCATCGCGCCGTCAACTCGAGCGATCGCAGAGCACGGTCGCGGTCGGTCGGATAGGGCGTGCATTCGTCAAGCGCCATCATCAAATCCGAACCGAGCCGCTCCTGGATCTCGACGGCGCGTTCGGGCGTGAGCATGAAGGGTGCGCCATCCAGATGCGAGCGGAAGCGGATACCGTCCTCGCTTATGGAATTGAGCGCAGCAAGACTCATCGCCTGGAAGCCGCCCGAATCGGTGAGCGTGGCGCCGCGAAATCCCATGAAGCGGGCGAGACCGCCCAACTCGGCGACTAGCTCTTCGCCGGGGCGGACGGCGAGATGGTAGGCGTTGGCGAGGACCATCCGATAGCCCATCGACCAAAGTTCATCGGGCGCCATCGCCTTGACCGCGGCGCGGGTTCCAACCGGCATGAACGCCGGTGTTGGGACCTCGCCGTGCGCTGTCATCAGCCGGCCGGTGCGGGCATCGCCGTCGCGCGCGACGATATTGAATTCAATCGCGGCCATCGCGGCGCCTCACAGGATAAGCATCGAGTCGCCGTAGCTGAGGAAGCGGTAGCGATGGCGGATTGCGTCGCGATAGGCGGTGAGGATCGCATCGCGTCCGGCGAACGCCATCACGAGCGCGAGCACGGTGGTGCGGGGCATATGGAAATTGGTGATCATCGCGTCGGCGAGCTTGAAGCGGAACCCCGGATGGATGAAAAGGCCGGTGAAGCCCTCGGCGTCGCCGGTCACGGCCCATGATTCGAGCGCGCGCATGCTGCTGGTGCCGACCGCGATCACTCTGGCACCGGTGCGCCGCGCATGTTCGATCGCATCGCGGGCGGCGGCGGCGATCGTGTACCACTCGGCCTCCATCGTATGCGCTTCGACATTGGGCGAGCGAACCGGAACGAAGGTGCCGGGACCGATATGGAGCGTGACGAACGCGGTATGGACGCCGTGGCTCGCGAGCTTCGCAATCAGATCGCGGGTGAAATGGAGTCCGGCAGTGGGTGCCGCGACCGCGCCGAGTCCGTTGGCGTAGACGGTCTGATAGTCGTCGCGATCGCTCGCAACCGCGGCGCGCTGGATATAGTGCGGCAGGGCGGGAAGCCCGTTACGATCCATTATCGCCTCGATCGAAGTATCGCCGCCGCTCACGACTATCGGACGGCCGGGCCGGTGATAGCCCGCGACACGGAGCGTGTCGCCGCTATCGAGGGTCAGGACGGCGCCTTCGCGGACCTGGCGATGCGCACGCATCAGGGCGAGCCACGCGCCGGACGGAGCGTCGACCGGCCGCACCATCAGCAGTTCGATCGCGCCGCCTGATTCCTTGCGTGCGAAAAGACGGGCCGGGAAGACCCGGGTATCGTTGAGGACGAGCAAATCGCCCTCGCGCAGATATTCGCCGAGCTTGTAGAAGCGCGAATGCGCGATCACTTTCCCGAGGCGGCGATCGAGCACGAGCATCCGCGCGTCGTCGCGGCGGTCGAGCGGTTCCTGCGCGATCAGTTCGGGCGGCAGATCATAGTCGAGTTCGGTGAGTCGCATTCCAGAAGTGGCGCCTGCGGTAATCGAGGCCAATTTTCCAGAGTAACATCGATGGTGGTCCGAGTGGATACCACGTGCGCCTGACGCGAGCGGTCGGATCAGCCGATACGAAGCACGATCTTGCCGAAATGCTCGCTGGCCGCCATCATCCGATGGGCGTCGCCGGCCTGCGCCATCGGAAGCACCTTGTAGATTGGCGGACGGAGCCGACCGGCTTCGAGCGCCGCGCCGAATCGCGCGATGAGAGCGGCAACGATTTTGGCCTTCTCTTCGGCGGAGCGGCCTCTCAGCGTCGAGCCCATTATTTTGAGATGGCGGCGCAGGACGGGAGTAAGATCGATTTCGTCGCGCGCGCCCTTCATCAGTCCGATCAGCACGAGGCGGCCGCCATGAGCCAGTGCCTCGATATTGAGGGCGAGATAGGCGGCGCCGATGCTGTCGAGGATGACGTCGGCACCGCGGCCGCTGGTCGCAGTCTTGACCGCGGCGGGAAACGGGCCGGAGGTGTAGTTGATCGCGACATCGGCGCCGAGCTTGAGACATTGCTCGCACTTGGCGTCGGAGCCTGCGGTCACGATCGACCTGATGCCGGCTTCCTTGAGCAGGAGAATAGAGGCGGTGCCGACGCCGCTGCCGCCGCCATGGATCAGCACGGCCTCGCCGGGGCGCGCATCGGCAAGCATGAAGATATTGAGAAAGGCGGTGAGGAAGACCTCGGGAAAGGCGGCGCCCTCCTGGTCGCTCATCGACGCGGGAATCCGCATCGCCGAGCCGTGGTTCACGACCACCTTTTCGGCGTAGCCGCCACCAGGCAACAGCGCCATCACGCGGTCGCCGACGGCAAATCCGGTGACGCCGGCGCCGAGCGCCGCGACCTCGCCGGCGCATTCGAGGCCGAGGATGTCGGAAGCGCCGGGCGGGGGCGGATAGAAGCCCTGGCGCTGCATCAGATCGGCGCGATTGAGCGCCGCGTATTTCACCCTGATCAGCAGGTCGCCGCGGCCGGGCGACGGGTCGAGCACCTCGTTGATTTCGAGCACGCTTTCGTCGCCGGACCCATCGCAGACTACCGCCTTCATGACTCTCGAGGATTCCTTTGGCGCCGGACGCGGGCGCGTTCAGCGGCTCTCACGGATTGGAAGCGCCGGCGCGGAGAGGGACAACGGTCGTCCCTCTCCACGGTGCGCGGTTTGCCGGGCGGTCTCGCGGACCGCTCAGATTTTGTAATCGATAATCGAGACGCCGACGTTCTGGAAGGTGGTCATGTCTTCAAGCACCTTCGAGGCGCCCTCGAGGCCGATGGTCTCGGTGATCATCGCCTTGGGGTTGAGCTTGCCCGAGCTCACGAGCTGGAGCATCCCGGGATAGTGCGAGGATTGCATCCCGAGCGTGGCGATAAGCTGAAGCTCCATCAGGACCATGCGATCGATCGGGATGGCGACCTCGCCCTTTTCGGCGGCCGTGGTGAGTCCGATTTGAAGCGCGCGGCCCTGCTTGCGCAGGCTCATGATCGCGTTGCGGCAGGTGGTCGCGATTCCGAGCGCGTCGACCGCGACATGGGCGCCGCCGCCGGTGAGGTCCATGATCGCCATGAGCGGGTCGCCAGCCTTGGCGTTGACGGTGTGGCTCGCGCCGACCGACTTGGCGAGTTCGAGCTTGCGGCCGTCGAGGTCGACCGCGATAACCTGCCCGCCAATCGCCGCCGCAATCTGGACCGCCGAGAGTCCGATTCCGCCGCATCCGTGCACGACGACCCATTCACCGGGCCGCACCTGCGCGCGATCGACGATACCGTGGTAGGCGGTCATGAAGCGGCATCCCAATGAAGCGCCTTCAAGAAAACCAACGTTGGCGGGCATCGGGACGAGGTTGAGGTCGGAATTCGGCACTCCGACGTAGGAACCATAGCCGCCGCCGTAGCTGAAGCCTGGAAGCATCGGGTTGGCGCAGATGTTCGAGCTGCCATTGCGGCAATACTCGCAGGTGCCGTCGCCCTGGCTGAAAGGCACCAGGACGCGGTCGCCTTTCTTGAAGTTGTGGGTTTCCTTGCCGACTTCCTCGACCACGCCGCAGAACTCATGGCCCATCACGAGCGGGAGCGCGGGCGTGAGGCCGATCCAGCTCCAATCACCCGACCACGCGTGCCAGTCGGAGCGGCATACGCCTTCGGCGGCGGTCTTGATAATCACGCCATTGGGTGGGCACGCGGGATCGGGAAAATCACGAACGACCAGCGGCTTGCGGACAGCCTCCATTACTGCGGCTTTCATTTGAATCCTCCTTGATATGCGACCAACAGGTAGCTTCTGGTTAGATGAATGACGAGCGAGGGTCAAACCCTACGATACGCGGGCGGCGCGACAAGGGCGATTTAACTCCGGGTTCTGGCCTCGCGGATCGAGCCGATCGCTCACGCGGCCAGAGCCGAGAGCGTGCGCTCGAGTTCCGCCGGGCTGGACGCATCGACCTCCACGGGATGGATATCGACGCCGGCCGCGGCCTGTGCGGCAAGGCGATCGCGCGCGCCCGCCAGGTCGCCGACATAGTCGATCTCGTCGAGCAATCGCGCCGAGACCGCCTCGGTCCCGGCTTGCGAGCCGCCGGCGGCCCACGCATTCTTGATATTCGCGACCTCGTCGCCAAAGCCCATGCGAGTTAGTTGGTCGGCGTAAAAAGTCCCCATCCGGGCGACGTAAAACGCGAGCGTGCCGGCATGCGCAGCGCGGGCGCGCGCGGGATTATCGGTGACGTGGACGGTGCCTGGCGCTCGTATGAGAAGCGAATGGCCGTCGCGGCCGAAGCGCGCCGCGAGCGAGCGAAACTCGGCGATCGCGGCGCCGAGGCGGCTCAGCGGGATGCGGACCGGGAGCCATCCGTCGGCCCGCTCGGCGGTGAATTCGACGCTGCGGCGGTTGAGCGACGCGATGAAAATCGGGATGTGCTTGCGCGGCGGCTCGAAGCGCAGCGTGAAGCCGCGGCTGAGCTTGAAGAGTTTGCCGTCGTAATTGAGCGGAGTGCCCGCGATCAATGAATTGATGATCTCGACGTACTCGATCATGCGGGTGAGCGGCGGGTTGAAGGGCACGCCGTGGAAATGTTCGATCACATTCGGGCCGCTGGTGCCGAGGCCAATCATCATGCGGCCCGCGCTCAACTCGTCGAGGGTCGCGAAATGCTGGGCGAGCGCGGCGGGCGTGCGCGAGTAGGTATTGACGATCGCGCTGCCGAGCCTCGCGTACTGAGTATGTTCGGCGATCAGCGTGAGCAGGGTGAAGGCGTCGCGGCCCCACGCCTCGGCGACCCAGATAGAATGGACGCCAGCATTGTCGGCGACGCGGGCGCGATCGATCAGCGCCTTGAAATCGAACTTGCCCTGCCAGTTGATGCTAATCGAGATGTTGTAGCTCATCGCGCTAACCCCTTGCGATTCTAACTGGATGCCGCGTTTGCTTTGTACCGCTCACCGGCGCCCGTTGTCGAGGACAAGGACGCCCGTACGGGCCAATCGGCGCGCGTTACGATTGGATTAATCCCTGCCGTCAACGCCTTTTTTCGCGGCGGCCGTCGCGGTAAACTGATCAGGTGTCAGGGGTGATCTCAATCTCCGTTTCAGCCGCCGTGAGCTTCGGGAGTCCGCGTGCCGGACGATAAGCACGTAATCGGCAATCCGGGCAGCGGCCGGCAGGTCGTCGTTGATTTCAACCTGCTGCGGCGCTTCGGGGGGCATAACTTCCGCGACGTCGGAGGACATCCGACGGGCGGCGGGCGGCGCGTGCGCCGGGAAAAAATCTACCGCTCGGCCCATCTGGCCGAGATTCCCGAGGCGAGTCCGATTCATACCGCCGGGCTGAAGACGCTGGTCACGCTCCAGAGCCGGACCGAAGTCTCGATTCTGGGCAAGCCGGTTGAAGGCCTGCTGCGGACGGTGCGATGGGAGCACATTCCGATCGGCGACCGATGGTTCACCGATCGCGAACCGATAAGCACGGTGGCCGGCCACGAGCATCACGCGCTGGTGCACAACTTCCGCGACGTGTGGCTCGCGTTTTTCAAAATCCTGGCCGAACCCGACGTCTATCCGCTGCTGTTCCATTGTTCGGCGGGGCGCGATCGGACGGGCGTGGGCGCCGCGATGCTGCTTGAGTTGCTGGGCGTCGATCGCGAGCGGATTCTGGCGGATTTCCTCGAGAGCAACCGCGCGTTTCCGAAGCTGCCGCTCGCGCCGCGCCAGCTCGATCCGCTCTTCGCCTCGATCGATCACGCGGGTGGGATCGAGCCGTTCATGCTCGAGGCGATCGGAATCAGCGCGGGCGAGATCGCGATTATCCGCGAGCATCTGCTCGAGGATACGCCGGCCGAAGCGCCGGTTTCGGAAGACCCGCCCGCGAAAGCCTCGCCCTCGTCATCGCGCAAAGCCCGCTGAGCGGGCGCTACCGTTTTCGGCGTCAGGCGGGCAGGTAGCCGTCGCGCAGGAGCGATTTCGCAATAATCATCCGCTGCACCTCGCTGGTGCCCTCGCCTATCTCGGAGAGTTTCGCGTCGCGCATGAAGCGCTCGACCGGGAAGTCGGCGATATAGCCGTAGCCGCCGTGAATCTGCACGGCCTTGATCGTCGACCACATCGCGGTCTCGGACGCGAAGAGCTTGGCGATCGCGGCCTCGCGCGCGAACGGCCGGCCGCGATCCCTGAGCTCGGCGGCGCGGCAGGTGAGCACCCACGAGGCGTCGATCCGCGTCGCCATATCGGCGAGCATGAACTGGATCGCCTGAAAGTCGCTGATAGGCTTGCCGAACTGCTCGCGCTGGCTCGCATAGGCGACCGCCTCTTCCATCGCGCCGCGCGCGATTCCGGCCGCGAAGCCCGCGATTCCGATCCGGCCGCCTTCGAGGACTTTCAGGGTCTGGCGATAGCCCTCGCCAAGCTCGCCGATCAGATTTCGGGACGGCACGACCACGTTGTCGAAGATCACTTCGGCGGTGTCAGAGGCGCGAAGCCCCAGCTTTTCGATTCGGCGCCCGTTCGAGAGTCCGCGCGTCTCGCGATCGACGATAAAGGCCGATACGCCCGAGCGCCCCTGTTGGGCGTCGGTCAGCGCCATCACGACGTAGACGCCGGCGACCGATCCGTTGGTGATGAACATCTTGGCGCCGTTGATCGCATAGCTGTCGCCGGTGCGGACGGCGCGGGTGCTCATCGCGGCGGCGTCGGAACCGGAGCCGGGCTCGGTGAGGCACCAGGCGCCGAGCTTGCGGCCCGCGAGCATCTCGGGGAGTAGGCGCGCGCGATGCTCCTCGGCGGCGAACATCGCGATATGCCCGCTCGAAAGCGACATGTGCGCGGCGCATGTGAGGCCGATCGAGGCGTCATAGCGCGAGAGCCCTTCGACCACGAGGACCTGGCTCAGAGTGTCGGCGCCGCCGCCGCCATATTTCTCGGGAAACGAAACGCCCAGAAAGCCGAGTTCGCCGAGCTTGCGCACGACCTCGACCGGGAAGATTTCCTTGTCATCCCACTCGGCCGAATAGGGCCTGATCTCGCGCTCCGCGAACTGCTTGAGCGTTTCGCGGATCGACTGATGTTCCGGGGTCAGTTCGAAATCCATCTGATGACACTCTCGGCCACGTCTTTGAGCGCACGCCCGGATCGTCCCGATCGGGACGCGATCAGTCCGGCGCTATTGGCGCGGATGAACGTTATCGTGCACCCACTTGACGATATCTTCGGTCGAGGCGCCCGGGGTGAAGACCTCCCTGACGCCGAGGTCGTGGAGCTTCTTCACGTCGTCCTCGGGGATGATGCCGCCGCCAAAGACGGCGACATCGCTCACGCCGCGATCCTTGAGCGCGCGCATCACCTCGGGAAAGAGCGTCATGTGCGCGCCGCTGAGCACGCTCAGCCCGACCGCGTCGACGTCTTCCTGCACAGCGGCCTCGGCGATCATCTCGGGCGTCTGATGGAGCCCGGTATAGATGACCTCGAAACCGCCGTCGCGCAGCGCCCGCGCGATAATCTTGGCGCCGCGATCGTGTCCGTCGAGTCCCGGCTTCGCCACCAGAATGCGTAATCTCTTTTCTGCCACAGGCTTAAGTCCAACCTTCTTGAATCCAGACTTCTCGAGTCCGGCCCTTAGAGCCAGCCGGGATCGGTGTAGACGCCGAATTCGGTGCGGAAGACGTCGCAGACTTCGCCGATCGTGGCCTCGCGCCTGACCGCTTCGCAAATCGGGTCCATCAGATTCTCGCCCGAGCGGCACGCCTCGGCGACGCGCGCCAGCGACTCGCGCACCGCGGCGGAGTTACGCTCGCGCTTCATCTTGCGCACGCGCTGGACCTGCAACTCCTCGAGCGCCGGATCGATCTTGAGCGTCTCGATCGGCAACTCCTCGGGCGCCGAGTACTTGTTCACGCCGACGACGATCTTTTCGTCGCGCTCCAACTGGCGCTGATAATGAAAGGCGGCCTCGGCGATCTCGCGCTGCGGATAGCCGGTCTCGATCGCCTTGATCATGCCGCCCATGTCGTCGATACGCTTGATATATTCGAGCGCCTCGCGCTCCATGCGATCGGTCAACGCCTCGATCGCGTAGCTGCCGCCCAGCGGATCGATCGTGTTGGTGACGCCGCTCTCCTCGGCGATTATCTGCTGCGTGCGGAGCGCCACCATGACCGCCTGCTCAGTCGGCAGCGCGAGCGTCTCGTCCATCGAGTTGGTATGGAGCGACTGCACGCCGCCGAGCACGCCCGCCAGCGCCTGAATCGTCACGCGGACGACGTTGTTTATAGGCTGCTGCGCGGTGAGCGAGGCGCCCGCGGTCTGCGCATGTGTGCGCAGGATCATCGAGCGCGGATTCTTCGCGCCGAAGCGCTCCTTCATGATCCGCGCCCACATCCGGCGCGCCGCCCGCAGCTTGGCGACCTCCTCGAGAAAATCATTGTGCAGGTTCCAGAAAAACGACAGCCGCTGCGCGAACTGATCTACCTCAAGTCCGCGCTTGACCGCGTCTTCCACGTAGCAGATTCCATCGGCGATCGTGAACGCCAACTCCTGCACCGCGGTCGAGCCGGCCTCGCGGATGTGGTACCCCGAGATCGACACCGCATGCCATCGCGGAACCTTGCGCGCGCAGAACTCGATCATGTCGGTCACGACTCTAAGCGCGGGGCGCGGCGGACAAATCCATTCCTTCTGCGCGATATACTCCTTGAGCATATCGTTCTGAATCGTGCCGCCCACGGATGACCACGGGATACCCTGGCGCTCCGCCACAACGAGGTACATCGCAAGCAGTATCGACGCCGAGCAGTTGACGGTCATCGAGGTCGATACCTTGTCGAGCGGAATCCGATCGAAGAGCCGCATCATGTCGTGAATCGACGTGACCGAGACGCCCTCGCGTCCCACTTCGCCCTTGGCGCGTTCGTGGTCGGCGTCGTAGCCCATCAAGACTGGCATATCGAAGGCGGTCGAGAGTCCATCCTGTCCCTGCGCGAGCAGGAAATGGAAGCGGCGATTGGTATCCTCGGGCAGTCCGAAGCCGGCAAACTGGCGCATCGTCCACAGCCGCCCGCGATACATCGATCCGTAAACGCCGCGCGTGTACGGATACTCACCGGGATAGCCAACGTCGGCCGCATAGTCACTCTTGACGTCGTCCGGGGTATATAGTGGCGCGATATCGAGGTCGGAGACCGTCGAGAAGCGCCCCGGGCGTTCCTCGGCCTTCTTGTAGGTTGTAGCGAGCCAATCCTGTTTCGTTTTCACGCCTGCCTCACCGATCCGCGAGCACCTGGGACGCGATTACGAGCCGTTGAATCTCCGAGGTGCCCTCGTAGATTTCGGTGATCTTCGCGTCGCGAAAATATCGTTCCACCTTGAATTCGCGCGTATAGCCGTAGCCGCCGTGAATCTGCACCGCCTCGGTCGCCGCCTTCATCGCGGCCTCGGACGCGAACAGCTTCGCCATCGCCGACGCCTGCGTGCACGACCGCCCCGCGTCCTTCTGCGTCGCCGCGCGATGCGTCAGCAGCCGCGCCGCGTCGATCTCGACCGCCATATCGGCGAGCTTCCATTGAATCGCCTGGTTGTCCGCGATTGCGCGCCCGAAAGTCTTGCGCTCCTGCGAATACTTGAGCGACGCTTCGAGCGCTGCGCGCGCAATCCCGATCGCTTGCGACGCGATCCCGATCCGCCCGCCGTCGAGCGTCTTCATCGCGACCTTGAAGCCGTCGCCCTCGGCGCCGATCAAATTTCCGCGCGGCACCCGCATATCGCTGAACGAAAGCTGCGCACTATGCGATCCGCGAATCCCCATCTTCTTTTCGACGCGCGTCACACTCCATCCCGGGGTCGAGGTCTCGGCGATAAACGCGCTGATGCCGTGATTACCCTTGTCGGGCGCCGTCACCGCGAACACGATCGCGACCGCCGCCTGCGGACCATTGGTGATGAAATTCTTGGTGCCGTTGATCACGTAATGGTCGCCGTCGAGCTTTGCGCGCGTGCGCTGACCTGCGGCGTCCGAGCCCGCCTGCGGCTCGGTCAGCGCGAAGCATCCGACCCATTCGCCCGTGGCCATCTTCGGCATGTAGCGCTGCCGATTCTCCTCGGACCCGAGCCCCAGTATCGGCCACGACGCGAGCGACGAATGCGCCGACACGATAACCGCCGTCGAAGCGCATTCGACCGCCAGCTCCTCGAGCACCAGCGCGTAGCTCACATGGTCGAGGCCCGCGCCGCCGTATTGCTCCGGGATAAAGATGCCCATCATGCCGAGCGCGCTTAAGTCGGCGACCGCCGCGGCGGGATATCCGTGGGTGCGGTCGGCCTCGACGCCGATCGGCCCCAGCTTCTCGCGGGCGTAGCGCCGCGCGGTGTCGCGCGCCGCCTTTTGCGTTTCGGTCAGTTCGAGGTTCATATCAGTTCGGCTTAAGCGCTCACCCGGCCTGCTCTTTTTGTAGCCTAGACCGCCCCGGCAGTCGATAGACGCCGCCCCCATCCGCGATTTCGTTGATCAGCCGCGGACAGGCGAGCGGGAAGCCGCGATGGAATCCCCCGACTCGGCGTAAGCCCCAGCCGTTATGATTGAGCGGAAGCGACCGCCCGGTCTCCGTCATCCCGATCCTCTTTCTTCGTCATCGCGACCCTCTTTCTTCGTCATCGCGACCCTCTTTCTTCGTCATCGCGACCGTAGTGGAGGGATCGCGCGCCGTCTCCGGCGCGCATCAGCAGAACCCTCGCATCGCAGCCCGCGCTGATTCTCCGCTGCCTACTTCTGATCGCTGGGCCCATGCGGCTTCAGCGCAAGCACGACGATCCGTGGCGGCGCCTCGCGCAGCGAGGCGCGATCCCTCCACTACGGCAGCCTTCGGTCGGGATGACGGAATGGTTTGATGCGCCTCCGACCGCGATGACGGCTAGCGCCGATGGTAAGCCCCATCTTCGACTGAAAGAAAAGCATCGCGGCGTTTGACATCCGGGGGGGGGGGGTAAGGTAGGTAGCGATAGCGACCGGTGGAAATCGATGGGGCAGATAGGGCGAGCGAGCAGCAGACGACTGTCGGATTGGGAGCGCCGGAAATGCGCCAATCGAGTAGGATCGATCCACTCTCGAAGAGGTGGAGGAATTCAATGCATCGAAAATTAATCGGAGTACTCGGAGCGCTTTCGCTCGCGGCCATTCTGGCGTGCGGCATCGGCGTGACATCCTCGGCGCGCGCGCAGACCGCCAGCGGCCCGCGCAATCTTTATGTGCCCCACGGCTTCGTGACCCCCGATGCAGCGACATTGCGCAAAATGGGCCCCTGCCCGGGATATGTCTGGCTAAAACCAGCGGGAGATCCAAAGGCCGGTTGGATCTGTGCCAACCCCCCCCCCAGAAGCCAAGCGGACTGCTCGCCCGGCGAGACGTTTACGCGCTTGATCACCGGGACGACCGGCTGCATGGGCGGAAGCAGGCTAGACACGATTCGGACCGATGTAAATATGCCTCGTGCGGAATGCAAGCACGATTCAGACTGTATCGGCTCACATGTCTGCACAGTCTGGGGTTACTGCGCGCCGATTCCGATTATCGACCAAAAGCCGCTCAAGCAGGACCGCTAGTTACCGGGACCGCGACTCAGCCGGTCTCTACGATCGAGGGGGAGACTCGAATGCAGCTTAGCAACTCGCGGCGCGCAGGATTGGGTGTGCTGGGCGCGATGACCATTATTTTGATTAGCACGCTGTCGGCGGCCTTAGCCCAAACCTGGCGGAGTGTCGGTCCAGACCCGATCGCGGGCGCCTACGCGACCTTCGGCAGCGCCCAGATCACGACACCGACCTACAATGCGGCTGGTCGCGTGACCGCGATCGCCCCCGATCCGACCGTCGCGGGGCGGATATTTGTCGGCACCGCTAATGGCGGATTGTGGATGATCACCACCGCTAAGAGCAGTCCCGTGTTCAAGCGCATCTCGGACACTTTCCCAAATCCCACCCAGGCGATCGGCGCTATAGCGCTCGACACCTCGACCAGCCCCCCCACAATCTACGTCGGCACGGGCGAAGCAAACCATGGGACCGATAACTATTACGGCCGCGGGCTCTTCGCTTCGATCAACCCGGAGGCAACGACGCCGACCTGGACCGAGGTTCTGGCTAGCTCCGACTTTTCCCCTTTCCAGGCCTTCACAAGTCTAGCCTTTGCTAACATATTGGGAACGAAGTATCTGTTCGCCGGAATCGGCAAGGGCGCCAGCGTCAATCGCGCCGGCTCCTTCAAGGAGCAGGGTAACCCCACGCAGTTCGGCCTGTGGCGGGTGACGCTCGGGACCTCGCCCTTCTCAACCCAGCTTTCAGTCAAAGCGGCCGGGCTCGAAGGAGCATGCACGACCGATGGCTCCGCAATTCATCCCTGCCCGGCCACCGACGTGGTGGCTCTTCCCAATGGAAGCGGCGGCACCAATCTCTTCGCCGCGCTAGATGGATTCGCCGTCACGGCAGGTTCGTCGCAGGGAGGTGTCTATCTTTCGACCGACGCCGGAAACACCTGGACACCGGTGCTAACCACGAATACGTGCCCGGGCCTGAGCGCGTGCCCTTCCGGTATCGGACGGATCAAGCTCGCCGGCGCCGGCAGCACCCTCTACGCGATGGTCGGCAGCAACTCCCTCGGCTCTTACACCGGATTTTATGCTTCCCAAAACGCCGGTGCCGGCATGACCTGGAGCGCGGGAGCGGTTCCATGCGCGACCTTGCAGGCGGAAGTATTGGACGGCACAGCTAGTGGAGCTAACACGTCATCCGCCGGACCGGGCACTTCATGTGGTCCGTCGACGGCTTCACAGTCATCTTACGATCAGGCGATGGCGGTCTCGCCAACCAGTCCAGCGACGGTCTGGTTCGGCGGCCTGGGACTCTACCAAAGCACCGATGGCGGCGCGACCTGGAATTTTCTCGAACCGGGCGGAAGCGCAGGCTCGTACCATACCGATCAGCATGCGCTCGTGCTCGATCCATTCGACAGCACCGACAGCACGCTGTATGTGGGCAACGACGGCGGGCTCTTTCTCGACCGGAGCGGAGTGTTTAGCGACATCAACAGTGGCCCGACCGGTGGCCTGAAATCGGGCCAGATGTACGGCGTGTCAATAAGCCCGGCGCAGCCCCCGGGGCTGCTGGGCGGGTTGCAGGATAACGGCGCCCTCCACTTCAATACCGGCAACCTTACAATAGTTCCGCCGGACCTGTCATGGAACACGACCGGCGTAGGGGACGTAGGGGTGATTCCTCTCGCGCCGAATGATTCGAACTATGCCTTTCACGCCGCAAGCGGCAATCCCATGTTGCCCTTCCTCTTCTACTCGAATGCCGGTGGCATTTCGGGCTCGTGGAACGATGCGTCAGAAGAGATCAGGGCCGCATTGAACGATGAACTGGACTCAGTCGTGTTCCTGCCGCCGATCGCGGTGTCGCCTAATCCCGCAACTCCTCATCGCATCCTCTTCGGCGGCCATTTCGTGTACGCGGTCGGCTTCGGCACGGGCACCCCGGTGGTCAGCGTACAGAGCAGCGCCGCTGCAACTCCGGCTTCGTGCCCAAACAACATGGCGGATTGCGCGATTCAGGACATCGAGTTCGACCCCTCGGGCACGAACGCATGGGCGATTTCGGCGAACGCGCCGACCCCCTCGGACCCGACGGTCAACACTGGTTACCAGGTATCCTGCACAACGCAGGCCGACCTGGATAGCGGCGCGGTCTGGATGAATGCAACCAAGAACCTGCCATCGAGCGGAATCCCCACCGGTATCGCGATTAGCCCCATCCCCCTCCCGGGGGGCCCCTATCCGGTCTACGTGACGATGTTCGCACAGGCGGGTTCGACCGCGCCCGCCAATACGATCTTCGAGAGCGTCAGCGGATGCATGGGCACCGTGAATGGCGGTACCCCGTGGATAGCGCTTCCTACCGTACCCACCCATCTAGCCACGGGTGAGCCGCTGTCGGTGCTGCGGCTGCTGGTGGATAACCAAGACCCGACCGGGCAGACGTTATGGGCGGGCACTGACATTGGAGTTTTTAATAGCAAGAACGTTGGAATATCATGGACCAACAGCGGCGCGCAGCAGGTGCCGCCACTGCCGCGCGTGCCGGTGATGGATATCGCGGAGAATACGGCCGGCGACATCGCGATCGCTACCCACGGCAGCGGCGCATATCTGATGACGCCCACGCCAACGCCAACACCGACTGCGACGCCGACGCCGCCCAGCTTCGGTAGCGTCATCAATAGCGAACAGGGAGGCGATCCCTGTCCGCGCAACCCATGCACTGTGACATTCGGTACGCCTCTTGGCGCTCAGCCCGGCGATCTTTTTCTATTAGCTCTGAGCGCAACTGATGCGCTCGATTACGTCCCGTCCGTTCCCCAGGGATGGACCATTTTGCCCTTCGTAAACCAGAGTGGTTCCCAGAACTTTCAATCGTCGGATGCAGCCGGTCACCGCGAGGTGGCATGGTTGCTCGCCTACAAATACGGAACGCTGAATCCTGAGCCGGCCCAATACTCATTCTCGGAGAACGTGAGTTTGACGGGCATCAATGGGGACGAATTCGGAGGCCTGCTGCTCCGTTATGTTTTTGCGAATACATCTTCTTTGAACTATTCCGCTTGGGGTTTCGGCAGCACGACAGACAACCAGTGGGTAGACACAGGGACTATCCCGGCGCCGGCTGATCAGGAGCTTGTGGTGGTGTTCAAGAATTTGGCCGATGACACCAACGGCTCGGAGGATGCGTCCGGCGTCTCATTCGGATTCCCATATTCCACAAACGGCGACTTTCTAACCATAGAAACGCCCCAAACGATAACCGGAGATTTCTGGACCGGATTTGCCGGCGATACATATACATACGGCGGCGGAGGCAGTTTTGGATATTCCACAGAGGCGTCACCGCTATCGACAATCGCCCTGCCGCTTAGCTGGATGGTGCTTCTTCCGCCAGCCAACTGAGTGGAGAGGCCCGTCTCTCAGGACCTTTCTATTTATGACCCCACTTTGGGGCGCGCTTTTCGACGAATGCCTTGGTTCCCTCGACGCGATCGGCGCTCGCGAACGCGAGTCCGAACGCCTCCTGCTCGAAGCGCAGCCCCGCATCTTCCTCCATCGTGAACGACGCCCGTAGCGCCGCCTTCGCCTGACGCAGCGCAACCGCCGATTTCGCTACGAGCTTCTGGGCCAGCGCCGTCGCCGCCGGCGTCAGTTCCTCGGGCGCGACCACCTGTCCCACCAGCCCCATCGCGAGCGCCGCGTTCGCATCGAACATCTCACCCGTCATCACGAACTCGCGCGCGCGGGCGTGTCCAATCCGATGCGGCAGGCGCTGCGTGCCGCCGAAGCCGGGGATTATCGCAAGGTTGATTTCGGGCTGGCCGAAGCGCGCCTTCTCGCTCGCGATTATCAGATCGCACGCCATCGCAAGCTCGAGTCCGCCGCCCAGCGCAAAGCCGTTGACCGCCGCGATCACCGGGATCGGCAGGTCCTCGAAGGATTGCATCACGCGATGGCCCAGGCGCGAGAACTCGAGCCCCTCGGCCGTTGTCATATCCGACATCGCGGCGATATCCGCCCCCGCGACGAACGCGCGATCGCCCGCGCCGGTGACGATCAGCACGCGCACCGAGGAATCGTGGCGGATGTCGCGGATCACGGTCGTAATCTGTTCGAGCACCGAGCGGTTGAGCGCGTTGAGCGCCTTGGGCCGGTTGACCGTCAGCGTCGCGATCGTACCCTTTTGGAAAATGATATCGGTCAGTTCCATGATTCGTTTCCTTTGAAGCCGACCGCGGGTTGCGGGCGCGCGTTCAGTATTCGGGCTTGAAGTCGAAGTGATGCTGCCCCTCGATATAGCGGATCGTCCGCGTCTTCGACCGCATCATGACGCTGTTGGTGCGCGCGCCGCCGGAGAAAAATCGCACCCCCTGAAGATAATCGCCGGTGGTGATTCCGGTCGCGGCGAACATCACGTTCTCTTCGGCCAAATCTTCAACAATGAAGCGCCGCTTCAAGTCCAGGATGCCGGAGCTCAGGCATGCTTCGGCCTCCTGCTGATTGCGCGGCATGAAGCGGCATTGCATGTCGCCGCCGGCCGCCCGTATCGCAATCGCCGCGAGCACTCCCTGATGCGCTCCGCCCGCGCCGATCAGAAGATCGATTTCGCTCCCGGGCCGGGTGGTCGCAACCGCGGCGGCCAGGTCGCCCGCCGACAGCAGCTTGATTCCGGCCCCGGCGCGGCGCACTTCGGCGATCAGTTTCTCATGGCGCGGACGGTCGAGGATCGCGATCCGCAGGTCCTCGACATAGACCCGCTTCGCTTCGGCGAGCGCCTTGAGATTATCGGTCGGCGACTGGTCGATATCGATTACGCCACGCCCGATCGGTCCGCACGCAATCTTGTCCATGTAGGTGTCGGGGCAGCGCAGAATCCGGCCGCGCTCGGCCAGCGCGATACACGAAAGCGCGTTGGAACCGCCCGTCGCGCATATGAATGTGCCCTCGAGCGCGTCGAGCGCCACATCGACCTCCGGCCCCGCGCCGGTGCCGACTATCTCGTCCATGTAGAGCAAATCGGTTGCGCTCTGCTCGCCCTCGCCGATTACTATCTTGCCGTCGAAGGCGATCGAGTTGAGCGCCTTGCGCATCGCTTCGCACGCCGCGCGATCGGCCGCCCGTTCGTCGCCCTTGCCGATGAAACGTGCTGCGGCCAGCGCCGCCGCCTCGGTGGCTCGTACGACTTCAAGCGCCAGGTTCCGTTCCATCCGGCCCGCCTCCAGCCTCGATTAAAGATGCGGTCCGCTCAAGCGGCCGCGACGAGCGACTCTATCAAACGATAGCCATCGCCGATAACCGTTCCGGTCTCCGACGCGTCCCGCTCCGTGTAGCGCCGTGCAACGCCCGCGCGCGCGCCGGCGCTTCGGAAAATAACAAACGGCACCGGCTCGTTCGAGTGCGTCTTAAGCTGGCACGGTGTCGCATGGTCGGGCATCAGCAGAATCCGGAAATCGCCGAGCTTCGGAAGCTCGCGCAAAAGCGGTCCGACGATCAACTCGTCGATCCGCTCGATCGCCTCGCGCTTCAAGTCGGCGCGCCCCATGTGGCCGGCTTCGTCGGGCGCCTCGATATGGAGCAGCAGAAAATCCCGCTCACGCAGCGAGTCGAGGCCGTAGCGCGCCTTGGCCGCATAGTCGGTATCCAGAAAGCCGGTCGCGCCCGGCACTGTGATCACCTTGAGACCGGCAAGCCGCCCCAGCCCATTGACCAGATCGACCGCCGAAATCACCGAGCCCCGGAGTCCGAAGCGCGCCTCGAGCGTCGGCACCGCCGGCCGCTTGCCCTGCCCCCAGAACCAGATCGACGTGGCCGCCGGTTTGCCCGCCTCGATCCGCGCCCGGTTCACTGGATGGTCGCGCAGAATCCCCTCCGCACGGCCCATCATTGCGCGCAGCCGCTCGGCGCCCTCGCCCTCGGGCATGTGCGCCGCGACCGGCTTGCCCGTGATGTCGTGCGGCGGCGTGAGCCGCGTCGCCGTCGTTCCGCGCTTCCAGACCATCAGATGGCGATAGCTGACGCCGTTATGGAACTCGATATCGCCGCCGCCAAGCGCACGGCTCAAGTCAGCGACGATTCGCGCCGCCTCCTCGCTGCTGATATGGCCGGCCGTGAAGTCGTCCATCACCGCGCCGTCGGGTCCGGGCTTCAGCGAAACCAGGTTCATCCGGAAGACCACGTCGTCGGGCGCAAGCTCGATACCCTGGCTGGCCGCCTCGATCGGCGCGCGCCCCGTGTGATATCGCGCCGGATCGTAACCGAGCATCGTCATCGTCCCGACGTCACTGCCAGCGGGCATCCCGGGCGGAATCGTCGCAACCAGCCCGAGTTCGCCGTTTGACGCGATAAAATCCATCGCCGGCTTGTGCGCGGCTTGAAGCGGCGTGCGCCCGCCAAGTTCCTCGCACGGCCAATCCGCCATCCCGTCGCCATGAATGATGAGGTATTTCACCTTTTCATCCTTTCGATTCCAGAACCGTCGTTATGCGTTGCAATACGATCCACGGCGAGAATCCGCTCCATCAGTCCTGCGCCCCTAGCCGGCCTGGATGATCCTCAAGACCCGCACGACGTCGGGCTCGACCACGATCGTCTGGTCGAGGTTCTTGAGCGCCGTGTCGGGGTCCTTGAGCCCATGTCCCGTGAGCGTGCATACGACCGTCGAGCCCGGCTCGATCTTGCCCGCCTCGCCCACCTTCAGCGCTCCCGCAACCGACGCCGCCGAGGCCGGCTCGGCAAACACTCCCATCGACGCGATCAGCCGGTAGGCGGCCAAAATCTCATCATCGGTGACCATATCGATTACTCCGCCGGATTCGTCGCGCGCTTTGACCGCGCCATTCCAGCTCGCCGGATTTCCAATCTTGATCGCCGTCGCCACCGTATGAGGGTCGTCAATCGGATGGCCTACTACGATTGGCGCCGACTCGGCCGCCTGAAATCCCATCATCTTCGGCAGCCGCGTCGAGAGCCCTTCGGCCAGATATTCCTGGTAGCCCGCCCAATACGCGGTGATATTGCCGGCGTTGCCGACCGGCAGAAACTGATGGGTCGGCGCGTCGCCGAGTTGATCGCAGATTTCAAACGCGGCCGTCTTCTGGCCTGCGATCCGGTCCGGGTTGACGCTGTTCACGAGCCGGATTCCGACCGGGTCGCTCTCGGCCAGCTCGCGCACGACCTTGAGGCAGATATCAAAGTTGCCGATAACTTCGATTACGCCCGCCCCGTGCATCACGCTTTGCGACAGCTTGCCAAGCGCTACCGCGCCTTTCGGAATCAGCACGAACGCGCGCATCCCGGCCCGCCCCGCGTATGCCGCCGCTGCCGCCGCCGTATTCCCGGTCGAGGCGCATATGGCGATCCGGGCGCCCTCGCCGAGCGCCTTGCTCATCGCGACCGTCATGCCGCGGTCTTTGAACGATCCGGTTGGGTTGGCTCCTTCAAATTTGAAGTAACACTTGATATTTGAGCCGAGCCGCCGCGCGATCGGCTCGCTCTCGATAAGCGGCGTATTACCCTCGTTCAGCGTCACGACCGGCGTGCGCTCGTCGATCGGAAGAAAGCGGCGGTAATACTCGATCAACCCCGGCCATCGTTCGAGTCGCCGGATAGCTCGGCCCTTGTGCTGCATCTCCGTCATCGCCGCTTAGAGCTTCTCCTCGATCCGGATGAAGTTGGGCGTTCCGCTGACCGAATTGAGTCGCGCGATGCGGGCAAGCGCGCGCTTCAGATCGCGTTCGCGCGCCTCGTGCGTACGCATGATAACCGGCACACTCGTCTCCACTCCGCGCCCCTGCTGAATTACCGAGGCGATCGAAATCCCGCTTTGCCCGAGCATCGAGGCGATTGTGCCAAGGACGCCCGGATTATCGCGCGCCTCGAAGCGCAGGTAATACTCGCTTATCACGTCGTCCATCGGCTTGACACGGGCGCGGCGCACCGAAGGGATCGGATAGCCTAGCGCATGGCCGCGGGTGCCAATGGCGCGGTCGCGCGCGATTTCGAGGATATCGGCCATCACGGCGGTCGCGGTCGGCATCTGTCCCGCGCCGAGGCCGATATACATGGTCGAGCCGAGCGCCTCGCTCTGGATATAGATCGCATTGAAGGCGCCTGAGACGCCGGCCAGCAGATGGCGCGCGGGGACCATCGTCGGATGCACGCGCGCCTCGATAGCGCCGTTCTCGCTCTTGGCGATCGCAAGCAGCTTGATCGCGTAGCCCAACTCGCGCGCGTAGGCGATATCGGACTGCGTCACCGCCTCGATACCCTCGGTATAGACCTGCGACGGCTTGAGCATGGCGCCAAAGGCGAGCGCGACCAGCAGGCATAGCTTGTGCGCCGCATCGTGACCACCGATATCGAGCGCGGGATTCGCCTCGGCCAGGCCGATACGCTGCGCCTCGGCGAGCGCGTCGGAGAATTCGGCGCCTCGCTCGCTCATCATGCTCAGGATCGTGTTGCAGGTGCCGTTGACGATTCCATAGACGGCGCGCTGGCGATCACCGGCGAGCGCGTCGCGAAGGGTGCGGATTATCGGCACGCCGCCGCCGACGCTCGCTTCGAAGCCGATCGAAAGGTTCGCGCGAGCGGCCGCCGCGAAAAGCTCGGTGCCGTGCTCGGCCAGCAGCGCCTTGTTGGCGGTGACGACATCCTTGCCCGCATTCAACGCCGACAGGATTAGGGTGCGCGCCGGCTCGATACCGCCGAAGAGTTCGACGACGATATCGATATCGGGGCGGACGACCAGCGCCGCCGCGTCGCGCGTGATCAGGCGGGCGGGGATTCCCAGCGACGGAACGGGCTTGAGGCTCCGATCGGCCACGCCGGCGAGTTCGAGCGGCGTGCCGAGTCTGAGCGCGATCGCGTCCGCGTCGCGGCGCATCAGCCTGACCACGCCCTCGCCCACCGTGCCACATCCGAGCAGGGCAATCCGTACCGGCTTCAACGGTTGACTCGCAATCCTGGGTAGCGCGCCGCGTCAGGAGCCTGCGACGGCGAGCCGGCGCATCCCAGGCACGCCCTCGCGCAAGGCCAGTTTGATACCGCGAATCGCCTGGCGCGTGCGGTGTTCGTTTTCGATCAGCGCGAAGCGGACGAAGTCGTCGCCGTCGGGACCGAAGCCGACACCGGGCGAGACCGCGACCTTGGCCTCGCGGAGCAGGAACTTGGCGAACTCGAGCGAGCCCATCGCGCGAAACGGCTCGGGAATCTGCGCCCACACGAACATCGTGGCGCGCGGCTTCGCGACCGGCCATCCGGCACGGTTGAGCCCATCGACCAGCACGTCGCGCCGGCTGCGATAGGTCTCGCAGATGTCGGTCACGCAATCCTGCGGGCCATTGAGCGCCGCGATCGCCGCGACCTGGACGGGCGTGAACATCCCATAGTCGAGATACGACTTGATCCGCGCGAGCGCGGCTATCATCTCGCGATTCCCGACCGCGAAGCCGACCCGCCATCCGGGCATGTTGTAGCTCTTTGAGAGGGTGAAAAATTCGACGCCGATTTCACGCGCGCCCTCGACCTGCATCATCGAGGGCGCCTTGTAGCCGTCAAAGCATAGATCCGCGTAGGCGAAATCCTGCGCGACCATGATTTCATTTTCGCGCGCGAAGGCGACCACGCGCTTCATGAAGGCGAGATCGACCGTCGAAGTAGTCGGGTTGTGCGGGAAATTCATGATCAGGAACTTGGGCCGCGGCCATGAATGCTTCACCGCCGAGATCAGCTCGTCGAAGAATTCCTCGCCGCTGCGAAGCCGGACACTCTGCACCTGCGCCCCCGCGATAATGCATCCGTACTGATGGATCGGGTAGGTCGGCGTAGGCGCGAGCACCACGTCGCCCTGGTCGAGGATCGCGAGCGCAAGATGGGCGATGCCCTCCTTCGAGCCGATCGTGACGATCGCTTCGCTGTCGGGGTCGAGCTCGACGCCGTAGCGCCGCCGATACCAGTCGGTGATCGCAAGGCGAAGCTTGTAGACGCCGCGCGAGACGGAATAGCGATGGTTGGCCGTTTTGGTCGCAGCCTCGACCAGCTTGGCGACGATATGGGGCGGCGTAGCCTCGTCCGGATTCCCCATCCCGAAGTCGATGATGTCCTCGCCGTCGCGCCGAGCCTTGAGGCAAAGCTCGCCGATCGCGTTGAAGACGTAGGGGGGGAGCCGTTTGATTCTAGGAAAGTCCATAATACGCGCCCGTTTGGCGGCGAGCGGTCGTGCGCGCCGCGAACCTTATTTTGTAACCCACGGCGCGCCATCCCGCTAGTGGTAAAGGGCGGGCACCGGGACCGCGGGAAGAAATCCCAATCCGCTTCGGTCCCTCACCCTCACCCTCTCCCGTCGACGGGAGAGGGGCCGGACGGCCTCGCCTGGTTGAAGGGCGTCCTGGGGGATATCGTTCGGAATTACAGGAGCGGGGTGAAGCGCCATGTCTAAGATTGGAACGAGGCTCATCAAGGCGGCCAAGGAAGCGCGCGCGATTGTACGGGGTGAAATCATCGATGGCTTCGATGTGCATGTGCGCGGACTGCGCCGCGAGAGGACCATTGATGCGCGCCGGAGACGGCGCGCGATCCCTCCACTTCGGTCGGGATGACAGAAAAAAGAATGCGGCGTCTTGCGGCACATGCGAAAGCAAAAAGGCGGGCGCATCATCAATAATAGATAGTATGTCCACAATCGGCGGGCGTGAGGGCTGGGGTTAGCGCGCGGGATCGACGGCGGCGGGCGGCGCCGGAGTCTCGGATGCGGTGGCGGGGCAGGCGGGGGTGCGGCGGATGACCCAGAAGCATGGCGCGGAGAGCATCAGCAGGACGCCGCCGACCCGCCACGCGATCGTGAAGCCGTGCGCGTCGGCGATCGTGCCGCCCGCGAGCAACCCGGTCGCCGCGCCCAGCGTCGCGAAGGTGCTGTTGAAGCTGAGCAGCGTCGCCCGATTGTCGGCCAGCAGATGCTCGTTGAGCCACGCGCGAGCCATCGGCTGCATCGCGCCCGCCAGCACATTCATCCCGAAGAGCGACGCGAGCGCGAGACTCGGCCGGCCGGTCGCGAACGAGGCCGCCATAAACATCGCGCCGGAGCCGAGCGCCGCGACCGCCAGCCATTCGCCGCGCCTTGAGGCGCCCGCGCCGAAGCGCACGACGGCTTCCGCACCGATCATGTTGGCCAGGGTGAAGAGGCTGAAAATCCATCCAACGATCCAGATACCGATGCGATAGCGATCGTTGAAGAACTGCGGCCATTCGAGCCAATAGGGTGCCCACGCCGCCATCGCGAGCCCGTTGGCAATACTCATCATCAGCACGGGAGCATTAGTCATTCCGTGGCGCATCCCGCGCGCGATGCGCGAGGCGAGTTCCCGCACTATCGCGGCAGGATTCAGGATAGCCTGATGCACGACTTCCCGTTCCATCAGGCGGCTTCCGACAATGCCAGTGACGAGAAAGCCGCTGGCGCCGATTATCCAGGGCCATCCGATATGGATCGCGGCGACGCGCGAGCCGATTATCGCGGCGATCATCGCACCGAAGCTCGTGAGCTGGCCGCCGCGCGAGAACATCCGATCCTTGGGCGCGGCCGCACCGGTGGCGTCCAGGGCGTCGACCGCCCAGGCGTCGAGGGTGCCGTTGCAGAAGGTGGTGCCGACGCCATCGATCGTTTCGGCGGCGAGAAAGATTATGTAATGGGCGCCGAAAAAATAGACTGTGTAGGCGGTCATCCGCAGCGCGCATCCGAGGACGAACGAGCGCCGGCGTCCAAGGGCGTCGGCGAAGGCGCCGGTTGGCACGTCGCTCAAAAACATGACGAAGAAGTAGGTCGCCAGCACGCTGTTCATTTCGAGCTGACTCAGGCCGCGCGCGCGCAGAAAAAGCGGATATACGCCGTAGACAGTTCCGCTCGCGAGCGCATACAACCACCAGAGGCCGTAGTAGCGGCGGACGATCGTGTTGGCGCCTGCGCCGCGCTTATTTGCGATTTTGCTCAAACGAAAATCCTGACCCTGTTCCGGAGCACTGCCCTTATCATCTAAAATCGGTCGAGTGTCCCACGAGTTTCCGCCCGGTGCTACCGGGAAACCATTGATACTGTGAAAGCCAACGGTCTTCCCAACTCAGCCGTCCCGTCGGAGCCGGGCCTGTTCACGCGCGCGTATCGGTTCGCGAGCCTGGTTTCGGTCGCGGCGCGAATCTACGGCGGGTACAAATCGGCGCAGTTGTGGTCGCGATGGACCGGCAATTCAAACCGCGAAGGCCGCTACCGCCGCCAGGACGAACGCGCGGCGCGGACACTCTATCGGTCCGCGGTGCGACTCGAGGGGATGCTGATCAAGGCCTGCCAGTTTATCGCGACGCGCGCCGACGTTCTGCCCGAGGCCTATGTGCGCACGCTCTCCTCGTTGCACGATCATGTTCCACCGCAACCGTTCGAGGTAATCCGCGCCGAGGTCGAGCGCGAGCTGGGCCGCCCGCTCGCGGAGATCTTCATCGAGTTCGATCCCGTTCCGATTGCGTCGGCGTCGCTTGCGCAGGTGCATCGCGCGATACTACCGGACGGGCGGCGATGCGCCGTGAAGGTGCAGTACCCGGGTATCGAGGGGCTGGTGCGCGCCGACTTGCGCAATCTCGCCTTTATCCTGCGCGTGCTCGCACGGATCGAACCCGATTATGATTTTCGGGCGATCGCGCGCGAGGCGCTGCGCTATGTTCCGATGGAACTCGATTTCGAGCATGAAGCAGAGAACGCGGAGACGGTGCGGCGCAATCTCGAGTCGCGCACGGATGTCGTGGTGCCGCTGATGTATCGCGAGTTCAGCACGCGCCGCGTGCTCACGATGGAGCTGATGGAAGGCGTGCGGATAACCGATCTGGCGGGGCTCGAGCGTGCCGGGATAGATCGCCACGCGGTCGCGCAGGCAGTGATGGAGCTATTCTGCGAGCAGGTGCTGCGCGACGGTTTTTTCCACGCCGACCCGCATCCGGGGAACATCCTGGTTCAACCGGGGCCGCGGCTGGTGCTGCTCGATTTCGGCCTGGCCAAGGATTTGCCGGCCGAGTTCCGCGCGGGCATCGTGCGGCTGACCTTTTCCATTCTGACCAGCGATCGCGATGGGACAATCCGCGCGTTCGAGCAACTGGGCTTCCGCACCCGCGACGGATCGCCCGGGACGCTGGTGAAGCTCGCCGACGCGATGCTCGGGAACACGGTCAGGCGCGGGAAATCCTACGCCGACAAGGAACTGATAAAGGCCTTCGCCGACGATCTGACGCCTGCCTTGCGCGCGAATCCAATCGTTGAGGTGCCGGGCGACGTGATGCTCGTGATGCGCGTAATGGGGCTCCTGAGCGGACTCAGCCATACGCTCGATTCGCAGGTGAATCTGTACGCGACGATAATGCCATACGCGCAGGCGTTGCTCGCGCCGGAGACTTCCGCTGCGGTTCATTAGCGGCGGCTTTACTGGGCGCGGGCGCTCCGCTACCTTCGATTCCGGCCGGTTTTTGCGCCAGGATAGCATGTTGCGCCTTATCAATATCGGGACTGGACTGCGCCCAATAATGAATAATACGTGCGGGCGCTCGAATACTCAGATAAGGATAGTCATATAACAATGTCAGATAGGCAAAACGAACTGGTCGCGCTCGCGGCCGAGCTGGCGCGCGATTTTGCGCCGCGAGCGGAGGCTCACGATCGCGACGGCAGCTTTCCGGTCGAGAACGTCGATCGGATGCGCGAGACTGGCTACACCGCGCTGGTCGTGCCGGAAAAGCACGGCGGGCTGGGCGCCGACCTGCTCGACTTCGTTCTCTGCCAGGAGCAGCTCGCACAGGGATGCGCGCCGACCGCGCTCGCAATCAACATGCATCTGTTCGGGCTCGGCAGCATGGTCGAGCGCAAGCGAAATCGCCCGAACGACGAGTTGCTGCTCGAGGCGGTCGGACGCCAGCACGTAATCCTGGGCGGCGGCCTGAGCGAACCCGAGACCGGCGGCGACTGGGGCTTCTTCGCGACGCGCGCGCGGCGCGACGGCGACGGCTATATCCTCAACGGCCGCAAGATCTTCACCAGCCTCGCGCCGGTGATCGACCTGTTCCTGGTGATGGCGACGATCGAGGACGCCTCGCCACCGTCCGCGGCCACCTTTGCGGTCCCGCGCGGCACGCCCGGAGCGGAGATTATCGAGACCTGGGACGCGCTTGGGATGCGGGCGACGGCGAGCCATGACCTGATATTGAAGGACGTGCGGGTGCCGGCGGCGGCCAAGGCGGAGGAGCGTCCGATCGGGCCGATCGACGAGAATGCGGTATCGCTCTTCGCGTGGTTCAGCCTTTCGGTCGCGGCGATCTACACGGGCGTCGCGATGGCGGCGCTGCGATGGACCAGGGAGTTCGCCGACCGCTTCAAGCCCCTGATTCTCCCGCGCTCGATCAAATATCTGCCCGGCGTTCAGTTTGCCGCGGCCGAAGCCGAGACGATGCTTGCGCAATCGCGCGCGCTATATTTGAGTTGCGCTCGCGAATATATGGCGGACCGCGCCGCGTTCGCGGGCGAGGCGGGACTGGCGCGGGTCGTGATTCCCAAGTACGCCGCGACCAACAACGCGATCCGGATCGTCGACCAGTGCATGGAGATTGCGGGCGCGCACGGGATAATCAGGCGCAATCCGCTCGAGCGTTATTTCCGCGACGTCCGCGCCGGGGTCAACCATCCGATGTCCAACGCCCGCGCGCGCGAACTGATCGGCAAGGCGGCGCTCGGTATCCGGCTGATGGAAATGCCGCGCTGGTGAGTCGGAACCAAGCTTCATATCGCGCCGCCCGCGGCAGATCGCCGCTGGCTAAAGCGCGCTCGCTCGAATAACGTCCGACGGCGTGGCCAGCAAGCTTGAAGAGACCGCGCTCAGCGCGGCGCGCGCGGCGGGCCGGGTCCATCTGCGATGGCTCAATCGCACGCGCATCACGCGCAAATCCAACGCTATCGACCTGGTGACCGAAGCTGACCAGGAGGCTGAGCGCGCGGTGATCCGCCGGCTTCGCCGCACGTTCCCGTCCCACGCGATCCTGGCCGAAGAGAGCGGCGCCGACGGCGGCGGCGCGAGCGGCCATCGATGGATCATCGATCCGGTCGACGGCACGACCAACTTCGCGCACGGCTATCCGAATTTCTGCGTCTCGATCGCGTATGAGCGCAAGGGCCGGGTCGAACTCGGCGTGGTGCTCGACGCCTATCGCAAGGAATGCTTCCTCGGGATTCGCCGGCGCGGGGCGCGGCTCAACGGCGCGCGAATCCGCACCAGCCGGACGCCGAAGCTCGAGCATGCGCTGCTGGGCACCGGCTTCGCCTACGATCGGCGCGAGCGGCGCCACTTCTATTTCGCGTTCTGGGAAGCCTTCATGATGCGCGTCCAGGGCATCAGGCGCAGCGGGTCGGCGGCGCTCGATCTGTGCAACGTCGCGTGCGGCCGCTTCGACGCCTTCTGGGAGTTCTCGCTGAAGGCCTGGGACGTCGCGGCCGGCGCGCTGATAATCGAAGAGGCAGGCGGCCAGGTGACCAACGCGGACGGATCGGCGCTGGGCCTCGACGCGGGCAATATCATGGCGTCGAACGGGATCCTCCATGCGGAAATGCTCGCGACGCTCAAGAAAGTATGGCCTGAGGCCGAGCGCCGCTTCGTCGAGGCGCGCCCCGCGCCGTAGTGGATCTCGATAGTCGAATCCGCGCTCGCTTGTCCGGAGCGCGTGGCTGGTATATTTTTCGGCCTCGTTGATCTGCTCGCGCCCCGGTAGTGAAAAGGACATCACGGAGGTCTCCGGAACCTCAAGTCCGGGTTCGATTCCCGGCCGGGGCACTCAAACGGTGAAAAGTCCTTGAGTTACAACGAGTTTCTCGGCAGTCGGCGGCTTCGCCTAAACATTCTTGGCAAATTCTTGGCAAGTTCGGCCACGTTGCAGCCGCCCATCGAACCAAAACCGTTGGCGGGTTGTGCACCGGCTTTTGCCCGTTCCTAGGCGTCAGCCCAAGGACAGGACAGGTTGGAATGAGATCAGCGATGCCGATCTTCTACGCGGCCTCATGCGCGGTCGTTTTCGTTCGGAAGCAGGGTCCCAACGTTGGTTGAGAATGACGGCAACACCGCTTTGATCTTAAGTCCGATCGCGTCAATACGGGTGATCTTGATCTTCGCGTGCTAATTCAATTTCCAGCCGCCCTCAATTTCGCACTGCATCTTTATCGATCGTTCGGTCATGATCGAAAGCACATTCCGTACTTCCCCGGTGACAAGTTCACGCCAGGGATCTCCTCTCTAGACGAAGCGTTGGCCGAGGGCAAACGTGCGGCTGAATTAGACCCCCGGTCCCCCCAAATCCTGCTTGATGCTCTCTTTGCTTTCTAGCATGGCAAGGCAATTACCAGGCGGCGATTGAGCAGGCCAACAGGGCTGTCGATCTCGATCAGACTTTCTTCCTTTCTGATTTCGCATTCGGATGGATCGATATCGAAGCGGAGAAAATCAGCGACGCGATCCCGGAACCGCAAAAGGCGGACGCGCTCGGATCCTTTCCTGGCTCAAGATGGATCGCATTTTCGATCCGTTGCGAAAGGAGCCAGGCTTCATCGCCCTGATGAAGAAGGTGCATTTTGACCAGTGACGTCAGGGCCTCGCGGATTTCACCGATGTACCGGCCGGACAACCCGGCTCCCTCGATTCCGAGCCGAGCGACTGGCACGCGATTCGCACTTACTTTTAGATCGGTGCTATGAAGTCCGGTTCTGTCGCGAACGGTTACAAAAGGGATCAAGCAGCGGGTTGTCCGGTGCCGACGATTCGAAGCGAAAAGACCGCATCTTTGCAACGGCGAGGAATCAAGTAGGGAGCGTGTAGTACCGCGACAGATTACTCAGTGGAGCCCCCGACGGACCGCGCTGGGCAAGATTGCCTCTGACCGGCTCTTAAAGCGATGTTGCCGTCGGAGACATCGTGATGGTGCGTTATGACGCACGGCGTGCAACTTGGGCTGATAACCGCAGCGCATCGAGGGTAGGGAGGCCGTTCAATGAGTGGCAAACGCGGAATTATTGCGCAACCGGAACAGTCGCGAGGACTTATTCGGAGCCTCAACCGCAGCGCAGTGCGTGACGACAAGGGTCCGCAGGTTGCGCGTAAAACGGAGGCGCCGCAAGAACCAACGGTATGTGCGCGATGCGGCGCCGTGTTCGTGCGCAAGACCTGGCGTCACGATCACGCGTTAAGCGACGAACAGATAGAGCATCGCAACTGGGGCTTCTGTCCGGCCTGCGTGCAGGTTTCAAGACGAGAGGGTCAGGGGCTGCTGGTGATTCAAGGCGACGAAGCAATTCGTAACGAGGACGCCGTGAGGCACCGGATCAGCAATGTCGCGGCGCGTGCCGAAAAGACCCAGCCTGAAAGGCGCATCGTCTCCATTGACGCGAGTGAGCGAGGACTCGAAGTGATAACCACGTCGCAGAAGCTCGCGCATCGGCTTGCTCACGAGCTCAAGAAGGCGTTTGGCGGACGGGTCGCATACGCCTGGAGCGACGACGGCTCCCTCTTCGCAACCTGGAACTCCGACGCGCCCTCGCCGGCTCCACGCCGACCCCGAAGCGCGCCGGCGGTTGGCGCACGTTAATCATTGTCCATTCCTTTGCCCTCTGCCTTTGACTAATAGCTAAGCTCACCCTCAGGGTGCGGGTGCGAGCGCGCCGAACGGACAAACACCCTGGAGACAGGAAATCAAGCGATCCGATGCCGGAGAAAGATCGGTCGCCGCTACAATCTCTTCAAACCTATCGATGTGTTCCTCCGGACCCGAGTTTCACGCAAGCGCAACCGGTTGTGCGTCAGCCGGCCGCCCGGCCAAATCTTCGGCGGTTAGCCGCGCGTAGAGCTCGATCAGATTACCATCGGGATCTTTCAGCCATAGCTCGTGCAGCGGCGTACCCATCCACGTGGTGCGCGGCGGCTTTTCGACGTGCCATCCTGCGAGGACCGCGCGGTGATACGCGTCGATTACGGCGCTCTTATCCGCGAGCTCGATGCCGAAATGGTACAGCGTGTCGTGATGCAGTTCCTTTCCGTCCGACACCAGCAGCACAAAGTTGAGCCTGAGTTCAGGGCGGATGAAGGTAACGTAGCGGTGGGTCCATTCGCGCGGCTGAGTTCCGAAGAGCCAGGCGTAGAAACGCGCGCTCCCAGCCAGCTCGTGGACCCGGATGCTGCAATGAAATTCGGTCGCGACCGGACCGGGCGGCACATCACGCAAGGCGGCCAGAACCTCAAGCCGCGCTTTAATCTGATCGCGCGCTACGCGAAACTTAGCGAGCCGTTCGTCATCGCTGAGCGAGGAATCCGGCGCCGCGGGATCTATAATGGGCCAATGCAGCCGCGACACGTTGCCGGAGAAGACCGGGCATACCTGCTCGGCGCAAAGCGTGATCACCGTATCCTCGCCCCGCGGATCAACGCTCTCCACTGACTTTGATGTTTGACCGGAGATGTCGATTCCAATCTCGGCCATCACGACTACGGCGAGCGCGTTGACGCCTGCGGGTCGCGAACCGGCGCTTTGTACGTGCACCGAATCGCCGAACATCGCCCGCGCCAGTCCCTCCGCTAGCTGGCTCCGGGCCGAGTTCTGGACGCAGAGGAAGAGCCAACCTTTCATGGTTTCGTTTCCTGTGGGACTTCGATCGGCAGGTCTTCGCGGTTGCCCCATTCCGACCATGATCGCTCGTAGTTTCGGGCTCGATCGTAGCCGGCCAACCGGAGCGCAAATGCTGCATGCGCCGCCCGGATGCCGCCCTGGCAATACGTGATGACTTCTTTGTGAGGCTCAAGCCCGAGCGCTGCGAACATCTCCCGCAGGGCGGATGGCGACTTGAAGCGCTTGGTCGCTTGATCGATAGTTTCGCGCCACTCCCAAATGAACCGCCGACGGAATATGACCGCCGCGCTTGGTTCCCACTCCGAACATAGACGAGAGCTGGATTGCTGAAGCGCGGACAGAATCGCCGCGCTCATGTCGGAAATGCGAATCAGCGACGAGAGTCTCGTGATCGCCTACGATGACGGCAATAATCTTTTCGCGGCACGTCTGTGGTGGGCGCTCAACTATTACGGACATCGTCAGGTCCTGCTACTCGACGGCGGTTGGGACCTTTGGATTGCCGAAGGACACGAGGTCACAAATACGCCCGCAAGTCCGCGCTCCACGTTCTTCAGCGCGCAAGCGGCGAATGCCGCAACCAGCAACTCGGCAGGTCCAGGCAGAGCCGGATCCTGCTGCGCGGAGCCGTCAAACTGGATTACACTTCGTTTTGTCTGCGCTGCCGCCTAGCCGCCCCTGCGAACCGAGGCCGATACTTCGTATTGCTGCATGGCGAAAACCCTGCGCCATTTGGTCCTTGCTACTCGGTTTTCGATGCCCCGCAACAGCTGCCTGCCGACGGCGCGGCTGGCGCGCAGCACGATTCAGTTCCCTCGGAATTAGACTCCTTCATGCGAGGAGCGACATCGTTGCCGTAAACCGTGTGTTCGCCGAAAGTGTGAAAGGTCTCCCACGAAATGCCGCTGGGGTCGTTAACCCAACCTTTGTTGCCGCGAGCGTAGCAACAGGCCGCATTCTCCTGCTTGACCACCATTTGCCCGGCCGCATCCAGACGCCGCGTAATTGTCCCCAGCTCCTCGTCCGACTCAACCTGGAACCCCAGATGGTCAATTCGCGCAGTTGCCGCTCCCGACGTGATCGCAAAATTGACGTACGGATCTTCAAGCATCCATTTCGCATAGTCGGGTTTGATTACCGTGGGCTGTTCGCCGAACAGCGTCGAATAAAATCGAACCGACGCTTCCAGATCCGCGACATGAACGTGAACATGGAAACGCTTCATTACGATACCCTCCTGGTGCGCCTTGCGGCGACGGCTTCTTGGGGCGCGCGTTCTGATGTGCCCGCCGCCGTGCCGGGGACGGAAAGACAAAGGTCCGTCCGCCCCCCGCAGCAGTTGTCCATCAGGTACGCGAGCAAATCATTCATTGCCTTGTAGTTCGCGCTATAGATGATCGATCGGCTCGCGCGCCGGGCGCTGACGAGACCCGCGCGCTTGAGTTGGGCCAGATGGAACGAGAGCGTCGGCAACGGCAACTTCAGCCGCTCTCCGATCGCGCCGGCGGCAAGCCCTTCAGGGCCGCGCTGCACCAGCAGGCGGAAGACGTCCAGCCGCGTGTCATGCGCCAGCCCATATAGACTCTCGATCACCGCTGTCTTTTTCATAATTCCAATTAAGTCGAAATATATCCTCGAATCTCGGGTTAGTCAAGAAGGTTCTCGAAGGTTCGCGTGGAGCTTTGCGCTTAACCTCGCGACGGACTCCAAACTTTTGAGCGCAGGTGGGCGGGCCGGTTCGCGCAATTGTTGCCGCAGGCGTATCAACGACTCGACGGCGCCGGGTATTGCGCGGATTGACAAGCGCGCGCGAATGTTCGATTTCACCGGATGGGAGTTGATGATGGGTAAACTTGAGAACAAAAGTGCGGTCATAACCGGAGGCGGTTCGGGAATCGGCGAGGCCACGGCGAAGCTGTTCGCAGCCGAAGGCGCGCGCGTCGTGATCGCGGATATCGACGAGAACGGTGGACGGCGCGTGGCCGCTGAGATCGGTCCAGCGGCGACCTTTCGCAGGACCGATGTCAGCGACGCATCCCAGGTCGAAGCGATGATCAAGGCCGCGGCCGAGCCGACCGGCCGCCTCGATATCCTGTTCAACAATGCCTTCTACACCACGACCGGACCCGTCGGTGAGATGTCGATCGACGGATGGAATCGCACGATCGCGGTCACGCTGTCGGCGGTATTCTACGGGATGCGTTTCGCGCTGCCGCAGATGGTCGCCCAGGGCGGCGGTGCAATCGTCAACACCGCGTCGATTTCCGGAATCCGGGCCGACTACGCGATGGGCGCGTACAACGCCGCCAAGGCTGGCGTGATCAATCTGACCAGGGCGGCCGCGATCGAGTACGCACGCAAGAACATCCGCGTCAACGCCGTGTGCCCCGGAATGATCGCGACGCCGGCCGTGCTCAACGGAGTGATCGGCCGTTCGCGCAATCCGCAACGCGCGCGCAAGCACACCGAGGACGTGCATCCGATGGGGCGTCTGGGCGAGCCCGGCGAGATCGCCAGGGTCGTGCTTTTTCTTGCCAGCGACGACGCATCGCTGATGACCGGAAGCATCGTGGTGGCGGACGGCGGCGTGACCGCGCACACCGGCCTCGTGGGCCATCCGCTGTAACCAGGGTTGTTGCGAGTCATTGGATTGCGAGCAGCCAGCGCTGGATCAATAGTAGCTATTCAACCTGTCGAGGAGAGGCCGCCATGGACGCACCGTTAAAAGGGATACGCGTGATCGATTGGACGATCTGGCAGCAGGGTCCCGTCGCCACCACGATGCTCGCGGATATGGGCGCTGAGGTCATCAAGATCGAGGAGCGCGACAAGGGCGATCCGGGCCGCGGCATCTTCGCGGTCGGCGGTTCGGCCGTCACCCACAATTTCTATTTCGAAGCCAACAATCGCCATAAGCAAAGCCTGACTGTCGATCTGACCAAGCCGCAAGCGCGCGAAATCATCTACAAGCTCGCCGCCCAAAGCGACGTCTTCGTGCAGAATTTCCGCAAGGGCGTCGCCGGCCGCCTCGGACTGGGCTATAACGACTTGCGCGCGCACAATCCCAAACTGATCTATGCCAGCGCCTCGGGTTACGGCCCCTATGGACCCGACAGCGGCGAGCCGTCCTTCGATTACCTCGCCGAGGCGCGCTCGGGCATCATGAATGTCGGACCCGGCGACATCAAAGAGCCGATTTACCTTACCGGCGGAATTGCCGATCAGATGGGCGCCATCATGCTTGCCTATGGAGTCACGATGGCGCTGGTCGCGCGCGAGCGCTATGGCGTCGGCCAGGAGGTCAACGCCTCGCATCTGGGCTCGATGATCGCGCTCCAGGGCCTCAACGTTTCGAGTCGCACGATCGCGGGCCACGAAATTCCGCGCAATGCCCGCGAAGAGTCGTTCAATCCATTGTGGAACCATTACAAATGCGGCGACGGCGAATGGCTCTGTCTCGGCATGATCCAGGATCGCTACTGGAAGGATTTTTCCGCCGCGCTTGGAATACAGGAACTGGCCGATGACGCGCGCTTCAACACGATGCGCATGCGAGGCAAGAATCGCCGCGAGCTGATCCAAATCCTCGACCGGGTATTCGCCACCAAACCGCGCGACCAATGGATGCAGATCCTGAAGCACGGCGGCGATTTCATCTATACCAAAGTCAACTCTATAAGCGATCTTCCGGCTGATCCGCAGGTGCTGGCGAATAGCTATATCACTGACTATGACCATCCCGAACTCGGCAAAACCCAGGTCGTCGGCGTGCCGGTTATCCTGAGCGAGACGCCCGGTAATCCGCGCGGGCGCGCGCCCGAACTCGGCGAAAATACCGAGCTGATCCTGACCGATCTGCTGGGCTATAGCTGGGAGGAAGTCGCGAAGCTGCGCGAGGGCGGCGTTATCTGAGTTCGGCGCCAGGCAGCGGCCGGGCCTGACGATTAAAGCGCGCTCTCCATTCATCGGAGGGCGCGCTTTTGATTTTTCCGAGCGCGCCGCAAAGCTCCATCTCCGCCCGCTTGACATATCGCGCGGCTTTCTGGGAAAAAGTGACAGCGGTCAGAAATGACCGTAGTCATAATTCTCGCGCAAGCCGGAGGCGCAGGACATCCAGTGGCGGTCCGCGAAAGCCAATTGAACGGCCTGGGCCGCGCCCAACGCAACAAGCGCGACAAGCTCGAACGCATCAAGCGCGCCGCCCGCCGCCTCTTCGAACGCAAGGGCTTCGACGCCGCCACGATGCGTGAGATCGCCCAGGCCGCCGACATCGGCCACGGCACCCTTTTCCTCTACGCCGGTGGCAAGGAGGACCTCCTCGTCATGATCTTCCGCGAGGAACTCGGCGGTGCCACCGACCTCGCCTTCACAACCATGCCGCGCCGCCCCCTGCTTGATCGCCTGATGCATCTCTTTGGCGCGATGATCGCCCATCACGAGCGCAACACCAACCTCGCCCGCGCTTTCGTCAAGGAGCTGCCCTTCGTCAATGATAGCCGCCACGGCGTCGCCGAGTTCATGAGCGGACTGTTCGCCCGCATCGCACGGCTAGTCGAGGACGCGCAGTCCTTGGGCGAACTCCGCGCCGGCGTTGCACCGACGCCGCTCGCGCACAATTTTTTCGCGCTCTACTTCAGCCTGCTTCAGCGATGGCTCGGCCATCAGAATCTCACGCCCGCCCAGCTCGACACCCGCCTGCGCGCCGCACTCGAGCTTCAACTGGCCGGATTGCGCACGCCCGAGTTCATGGCTGCAAAACGGCCGCCCGAGGCCGACGGACGCGCGCGGCGCGCGAAATCGAAATCAACCAGCGGCGAATCCAGCCGCGGCGGTGCGATTCCAGAGCCGCGCCACCCCGAACCGGGCCCGCCACGACGATCTAAAAGGAGCACTGACGATGGCAGCTCGCACAGGAATCGAGTTCCTCAACGGACTTAAATCGCCGCGCGAGATCTGGGTCGGTGATGAAAAGGTCGCCGACGTCGCCTCGCATCCCGCCTTCGCCGGCGCCGCCCGCACGCTCGCCGAAATTTTCGACCTTCAGCACGCCGCGCCCGAGACCTGCCTCATCCCCGATCCCGAAACCGGCGAGCCGATCAACGCAAGCCACATGATTCCGCGCTCGCGCGCCGATCTCGAGCGCCGCCACGCCGCCCTCCAGCACATCGCCGAATTCACCGTCGGCCTGATGGGCCGCACGCCCGACTACATGAACGTGACCTTCGCGGGCTTCGCCGGCCGCGCCGACGAATGGGCCGTCAACGGCAACGAGCGCGGCGCCGCCAACCTCGTCGCCTATCAGAAATTCCTCGCCCGCAACGATATTTCGCTGACTCACACCATCGTCCATCCCACCATCGACAAATCCAAGGGCGACGCCCCCGGTCCCGGCAACGATGTCGCCCTGCACAAAGTCGCCGACACCGATCACGGCATCATCGTGCGCGGCGCGCGCATCCTCGCCACCCTCGCCCCCTTTGCCGACGAGCTCGCCGTCTATCCCTCGTACCCGCTGCCCGAGGGCGCCGACGGCTACGCCCTTTCCTTCTGCATCCCGATGGGCGCGCCGGGCCTCAAATTCATCTGCCGCGACAGTTGCTCGGTCCGCCCCAACCTCTTCGATCATCCGCTCTCCAGCCGCTTCGATGAGCAGGACGCCTTCGTCATTTTCGACGACGTCGAAATCCCGCGCGACCGCGTTTTCATCAACGCCAACCGCGACGCCTACAACCTCGTGATGACCACCGGCTGGTATCCCAACATCATGCAGCAGACCATGATTCGCGCGCAGACCAAGCTCGAGTTCGCGTGGGGATTGGCCACCCGCATGACCGAGGCGATCGGCGATCGCGCGCCCGCCACCGCCCAGATGCTCGGCGAACTGTGGACCTATTCCGAGCTCACCCGCACCGCCGTCCGCACCGCCGAGGCCGAGGCCTATGAGTATGGCAGCGGCACCTGGTTTCCCAACGGCGCTCCGCTGACCGCGCTCCGTGCGACACTGCCCGGATGGTTCCCACGGGTCGCCGAGATAATCACGCTGCTCGGTTCGCATAATCTGCTCGCCGCCCCGACCGAGTCGCAGCTCAATCGCCCCGATCTCGCTCCGCTCGTCGCGCGCTACCTGCGCGGCGCGGGCGACATGCCCGCCGCCGCTCGCGCGCGCATCTTCCGCCTCGCCTGGGATTTCGTCGGCAGCGCGCTCGCCGCGCGCAACAATCTCTACGAGCGCTTCTACCTGGCCTCGGGCGCTCGCAACTACCAGCAGGCCAACCAGTTGGCGCCCGCGGCTCGCGCGCGCCGCCTCGTCGATCGTTTTCTCACCGAAGACCTGGGCAATTCCAACGGCCGCGCGCAGGCTGCCCCGCGCGCCGCCCGGCCAATCACGGAGGCATCGCGATGAACACCAGACAAGTCGCCGGCGTCGAAGTCCCGACCGATCATTTTATCAACGGCAAGCGCGTCCCCTCTAAACGCACCTTCGAGGTCATCTCGCCGATCGACGCCCGCCCGCTCGCCCAGGTCGCCGCCGGCGGCGCGAGCGAAGTCGACGCCGCCGTCGCCGCCGCCCGCAAGGCGTTTCCCGCCTGGGCCGCTCTGGGAGCCGAAGGCCGCCATCCCATCCTCAAACGCTTCGCCGAGTCGATCCTTGCGCACGCTAAACAGCTCTCGGCGGTCGAGACCGCCGACAACGGCTCGCTGCTCCTCGGCAATATCGCCCGCGTCATTCCCCGCGCCGCGCACAATATCCAGTTCTTTGCCGATTGGGCGCTCAAGTTGAATCGCGAGATTATCGACTCGCCCGAAGTGACTAATCATGTCCGCTTCGACCCCGCCGGTGTCGCCGCTCTCATCACGCCCTGGAACTCCCCCTTCATGCTCACCACGTGGAAGGTCGGTCCTTGTCTCGCCGCCGGCAATACCGCGGTCGTCAAGCCGCCCGAATGGGCGCCGCTGACCTGCTCGATCATGGCCGATTTGGCGACCCAGGCCGGTGTCCCGCCCGGCGTCCTCAATATCGTTCACGGCATCGGCGAAGAGGCCGGCGCCGCACTCGCCGCCCATCCCGATATCGACCGCCTGAGCTTCACCGGCTCGACCGACACCGCCCGCCTCATCGGACAGTCGGCCGCGCGCTCGCTCACTCCCACCAGCTTCGAGCTCGGCGGCAAGTCGCCCTTCATCGTATGCGCCGACGCCGACCTCGACGCCGCCGCCCAGACCGCCGCCACGCAGTACCTCAACGCGGGCCAGGTATGCCTTGCCGGAACCCGCGTCCTCGTCGATTCCAAAATTGCCGGTGACTTCCAGGAGAAATTCCGCGCCGCCGCAGCCCACATGGCCGTTGGCGATCCGCGCGAAAAGACCACCCGCGTCGGCCCCCTCATCACCCCCGAGCATTTCAAGCGCGTCGAAGGCTTCGTCTCCCGCGCGCTCGCTTCAGGCGTCCGTCGGCTATGGGGCGGTGCTCCCGACCGCTTCGGCAAGCTCTACTTCCAGCCCACCCTGCTCGACGGCGTCGCGCCCGGGATGGAAATCGTGCAGCGCGAAGTTTTCGGCCCCGTCCTCACATGGCAGATCTTCGACGACGAAGACCAGCTGGTCGATCTCGCCAACAGCACCGACTACGGCCTCGCCGCGATGATCTTCAGCCGCGATCGCGCGCGTGCGATGCGTCTTGCGGGCCGCGTCGTCGCCGGCTCCGTCTGGGTCAACTGCTTCTTCGTCCGCGACCTTGCCGCGCCCTTCGGCGGCAGCCGCAATTCGGGCATCGGCCGTGAAGGCGGCAACTGGAGTTTCGATTTCCACTGCGACGTGAAAAACATCTCTGTGCTGAAAGGTTCATTCGCATGATGCGCTGTATCAGATCAGGAGGAGATATATCTCACTTCGCAACGGCGATGATCGCAATGGCGACTCCGGATCTGTCTCACCTCGCCCTGCGTCGCGAGAGGTCTCGCCGCCCGCCTCTCTCACCTCTCCCTGCGTCGGGAGAGGTAGCGCCGTAAGGCGCGGGTGAGGGACCTCGAATGAATGATTCTTCTCAGCGGGCGCCAGCGCTGGCACGCGACAGAGCGCGACAGCTCCGACATCTCAGTACCGAATGCTGAGCAAAAGCTCTGGAGGCACTTGCGCAATAGCCAGGTGAAGGGGATGAAGTTTCGGCGTCAGCGCCCTATAGGTCCATACGTGGCCGATTTCGTCTGTCTTGAGGCTCGCCTTGTAGTTGAGGTGGACGGTGGAGATCACGATACCAAGGAGCGACGGCGCGCGGATGCGGCGCGAAGTTACTATCTCGAAAGGCATGGCTATCGGGTGTTGCGGTTCTGGAACAACGAAATAATGAGCAATATCGAAGGCGCGCTTGAGAGAATCAGTGAAGGTATCTCGCGAAACAGATAGTGTCTCCAGGGTCCCTCACCCGGCGCTTCGCGCCACCCTCTCCCGATCGAGGGAGAGGGCTTCCAAACCTCTTCCAATCGGGAGAGGTCGCGCCGAAGGCGCGGGTGAGGTACCATAGCTCCGAATCGATCACTGGCTAATCGCACCAACTGACTAATATATGGAGAATAGACAATGAATGTGCTCGAAGGACCAAGAGAAGAGTTGCGCCGGATTATGTTCGAGGGACAGCCGCGATGGGTCCGCCCCGATGGCGCCGGCCGCCTGCTCCTTCCCGAAGGACGGCAAATCCCCGAGTCCGAGGCGGTCTACATGGCCCCCTGCGACCCATCCAAGATTCTCTGCATCCACCTCAATTACGAATCGCGCCGCCTCGAATTCCGCGCCCCCAAGCTCGAAACTCCCACCTACTTTCAGAAGCCCACCACCGCCCTCAACTCTCATCACGGCACGCTATGCCGCCCGGCCGGCCACAGCTACCTCAACTACGAGGGCGAAGTCGCCGTCATCATCGGCCGCCCGATGCGCAACGTCGGCCGCGACGAGGTCTGGGACTACATCGCCGGCTTCGCCCCCGGCAATGACGTCGGATGCCAGGACTACCGCGATACCGACGCCGGCTCGATGCTCCGGGTCAAGGGCATGGACGGCTTCTGCCCCGTCGGTCCCGGCATCGTCCGCGGCGTCGATATCCGCCAATCCACCCTGCGCACCTTTATCGACGGCAAGGTCGTCCAGGAGGCGCCGGTTTCCGAAATGGTCTTCCCTATCGACTACCAACTCGCCGATCTCTCCCGCTTCATCACCCTCCTTCCCGGCGACATCCTCATGTCAGGCACTCCGTGCAACTCGCGTCCGATGAACATCGGCGATATTGTCGAGGTCGAAGTCACCGGAGTTGGCCGCCTGTCCAACCGCGTCATCGAAGCCCCCGCCCCCGCCCATCACGTTGGACATCAGCGGACAGACTCGGACTCGGTGCGCCGGGTCGCGCTCGGCTCGGATTGGGTCAGGCCCGAAGCGCGTTGATCCGGCTGATATCAACGGTTGCCAGGCTTTGACCTGACCCCCAATCCCGTAGGATAAGGCCAAAGACTAAGACTCAAGAAGACAGGTCCAACAGAAAAAGATTCAACCCCGGAGGATCAAATGGCTCAGGTAACAGAGTTAGGCTACATGGGACTCGGGGTCAAAGACCTCGAAGCCTGGAAGAACTTCGCAACTAAAATCGTCGGCATGGAGTTCTCCGACGAGGGCGAGCGCGACCGCGCCTATCTGCGGATGGACTACTGGCACCATCGGATCGTCCTTCACTCCGACAGCTCCGACGATCTGATGTACCTCGGATTCCGCGTCGCCGGCGCGGACGAGTTCGGCGAGATGCAGCGCCAGCTAACCGAAGCCGGCGTCAAATTCCGCCCCGCCTCCGAGGACGAAGCCGCCGAGCGCCACGTCCTCGAACTAATCAAGCTCGCCGACCCCGACGGCAATCCGGTCGAAATCTTCCACGGCCCCGAAGTCCAGTTCGTCAAGCCGTTCCATCCGGGGCGCGCGATGCACGGGCGGTTCAAGACCGGCACCGGTGGCATGGGCCATACCATAATCCGCCAGCGTGACGTCGCTGCCGCTCATAGCTTTTACACCCTGCTCGGGATGCGCGGCGGCGTCGAATACAAGTTCCGGATGGGCAAGCAGACGATCACTCCCGTCTTCATGCACTGCAATGATCGCGACCACACCGTCGCATTCGGTATCGGCGGCCCCGAACGCCGTATCAACCATCTGATGATCGAGGTCGATAACCTCGACGATGTCGGCCTCACCTACGAGCTCGTCCGCAAGCATAAGATTCCGGTCACGATCGGCCCCGGCAAGCACTCCAACGATCATATGTACTCATTCTATTTTCGTAACCCTTCCGGATGGATGTTCGAGTACGGATGGGGAGCGCGGCCGGCCACTCATCAGTCGGAGTATTATATGCAGGACGTCTACGGCCACCATCCCGAGACCGGCGGTTTCGGGATCGACACCGAGTCCTGATTCGGCTCAGGGCGTGCGCCGGCGGACTCAACCGATTGAGCCCGGCGCACGCCAATGCGCTTGAACGAATTCGCCGGTCGCGCTACGACGGTCTTAGAGGGAATAAATTTCTTGCCTCTCCGCAGCGGGAGAGCGAAACGGACTTCTTACCTCTCCCTGTGTCGGGAGAGGTCGCGCGGAAGGCGCGGGTGAGGGACCATATGAGAGATTCTTTCACTGACACCTGGCCCTTCATCGGTACGCAAACTCGCAGCGGGAGATACGACTATGTCCGACAGCAATCGAAGCGTTAACGGCGAAGCGAAGCGCGTGGTCCCGGCCAAGTTCGCGCACGCGGTCTTGCGCACCAACAAATTCGACGAGATGGTCAAGTGGTACACCACTGTGCTGCAGGCCGAAATCGTCCACGCGACCAGCAGGCTCGCCTTCATGACCTACGACGACGAGCATCATCGCCTCGCGATCGCAGCATTCCCGGGCCTGGTCGATCGCGCGCCCCGCAGCGTTGGACTCGATCACCTCGCCTATACCTACGAACGAATCGAAGACCTGCTCTTCACCTACGAACGCCTCAAGGCCGCCGGAATCCTGCCGGGCATAACCATCAATCACGGCGTGACCACGTCCTTCTATTATCGCGATCCCGACGGCAACAGGGTCGAATTGCAGATCGACAACTTCCCGACGGTCGAGGAACTCAAGGCGTTTTTCCGCAGCGACGCGATGAAGGATAATCCGATCGGCGTCAATATCGATCCCGAGCACCTGGTGCGCCGCCACCGCGAGGGCGCATCCTTTGCCGAGCTTACCCACTACGACGCGGCGAAAGGACTGGACCCCTCGATGATGGCGCGTTTCGCCGACTAAACGGGCGCATCGGACGCCGCCGCAAAGGGGGTTATAGCCATGACCGACGCAATGTCTTTGTACGGTATCTTTTGCATCGTAGTTATCGCGGTGATCCTGCTGATTGTCGCACTCGCATGGATCGTTCAGGGCGTCGCCAGACTGCGCGGCTTTTGGGGTGAAAATCGCCACGCCCCCAGCTCCAAAAGACCTCATAACCCTGGTAGTACCCGGTAGCCACGGTCTGTCGTCATGGCAAATCCGCGATGTCTCACGTGAAACGTCGTCAGACAAAACCGCACTAGCCGGCCACCGCCGCCGCGCGCAGCGTCGCGATCTCGTCCGCGCTGATTCCCGCCTCGGCCAGGACCTCATCGGTGTGTTCGCCAAGGATCGGCGCATGGCGGCGCAGCTCGGCGGGCGTCTCCTCGAAGCGCGGCGCCGGCCGCGGCTCGCGCATCGCACCGGCGTGCGGATGGATCGACTCGACTATCAACCGGTTCGCACGCACCTGTTCGTTCGCGAGCACTTCGACACGCCGCAGCACCGGCGCGCACGGCACGCCTAACTCGCGCATCCGGGCGAGCCAATACGCCGACGGATGCGTGCGGACGACCTCGGCGGTTAGTTCGAGGCGCGCGTCGGCGTTGCGGACGCGCGCGGCAGGCGTGTTGAAGCGGTCATCGTCGAGCCATTCGGGACGCTCGAGCGCGCGGCACATCGCGGCCCATTCAGCGTCGGAAATGGCGCCCGCAGTGATATAGCCGTCGGCAGTCTCGAAGATCAGGTCGCGGGTTCCCGCCGGCCGTGCGACCGCCTTGCCGGGCTCGACGAAGGTCAGACCCGCCATCCCCTCGGGCCACTCGAACGCGATCACGGCGTCGAGCATCGCAAGCCGCACGTGCTGGCCACGGCCGGTGCGCTCGCGCGCAAGCAGCGCGGCGGTCATCGCCTGCGCCGCGGTCAGCGCGGTGACCTTGTCGGGAATGATGAGGCGCATCATGCGCGGGCGACCGGTATCGGCGTCGGATTGGATATCGGCAAGACCCGAAAGCGCCTGGATAACCGGATCGTAAACACGCTGACCCGCGTACGGTCCCGATTCGCCGAAGCCGCTTATCGACACGTACACAAGGTCAGGTCGGACGGCGCGCAAGGCGTCGTAACCGATACCCATCCGATCGGCGACGCCGGGACGGAAGTTCTGGATGAACAGGTCGGCGCGCGCGACGATCCGCTTGAGCGCCTCGAGGCCGCGCGGGTCGTGCAGATTGAGGACTACCGAGCGCTTGTTGCGATTAACAACGGCAAAGGTCGGCGACATTCCCCGCCTGATTCCGCCCAGCGCGCGCGTCAGATCGCCGATTCCCGGCGGCTCGATCTTGATCACGTCGGCACCCTGATCGCCAAGCGTCATCGTCGCCATCGGACCCGAGATCATCTGGGTCGCGTCGACAATCCGGAATCCGTCGAGTGGACCAGCCATCGGACTAAGCCTCGCGCAAACTTTAGAGCCGCACCGCCGTATCCTAGCGAAATTCCGGGACCACTTCGCTCGCCATCAGCTTGAGATTGTTGCCGATATCTTCGGGGCGGCAGGCCCACGCGAAGAGCACCGTGCGCGCGCCGGCGTCGACGTATTCGCGCAGCCGCTTGCGGCAATCCTCGGGATTTCCGTAGAGCGTGTAGCGGCCGGCAATCTTCGAGAAGTCCTGCGCGTAGTTGCGGCCGAGCGCCTTGGCTGCCACCGCCTCGGCCTCTTTGCGATCGGGATAGACCGACACGAAGATGAACTGTCCGTAGCGGAAATTCGCCATGTCGCGGCCGGCGTCCTTGCCGAACGCGTCGATCTTGCCGATGCTCTCGCGCAGCATCTCGGGCGTATACATATACGGCAGCCAGCCGTCGCCGTAAGTCGCCGCGCGCCGCATTGCGGGCTCCTTGCGCCCCGCGACCCAGATCGGCGGATGCGGTTTCTGCTGCGGATGGGGTTCGAGCGTCACGCCTGAGAAGCGCGAGTAGCGGCCCTCGAAGGTGACGTTGCTCTCGGTCCAGAGCTTCTTGATTACGGTAAGCGCCTCGTTGCTGCGCGAGGCGCGCTGGTTAACCGGCACGCCGATCGCCTCGAACTCCTTGGGAAACTCGCCGCCGATTCCGATTCCCATGTGATAGCGGCCGTTGGAGGCGACATCGAGCACCGCGGTCTGCTTGGCCAGCATCACGGGATTGTAGAGCGGCAGCAGGATGATCGAGCTCATCAGCTTGATCTTGGTGGTGACCGCCGAGGCGGCCGCCATCGCGATCAACGAGTTGCTGACCGGACCGTGGAACATCACATGCTCGCCGGTCGCGAGGTAATCGAAGCCGAACGATTCCGCCTCGCGCGCGAACTCCGGAATTCCTTTGACCGACGGCAGCGTCACGCCGAATTCTATCGATGCCACAATAAAAGCCTCCCTGAAGCGTCCGCCCCGCGGAGCAGGACCGTGTGTTGAACATGCGCGCCACCGATCACCGGCGACGGCGGCAACTCAAGATTGTGTAGCACATCACACGACGCGATCCGCAATCCGGTCCGCGAACCGACCCGGATGCGACCGAGGCGGGCCGATCACTCGCCGCGCAGCAGTCCCGAAAGCCCCGCCGCGAGCAGCGGCGTAATCACCCATCCGGCCAGGATATGCAGCCACAGATACCAGCGCAGCAGGCGGCCCGAAGCCCAGGTCGCGCCGTGGCGCGGATTGGGCCGCCAGTAGTTGCCCTGATGCAGGTCGACGATCGGCAGGAAATTATCGAGCGCGTAGACCAGCGCGCTGAACGGCGGATAGTACGGTGGCGGCTCGCCGGTATCGACGAAAACCTGGTAGGCGCGCTCTTCGATCGGCGTGATCGCGCGGGTCTGGTAGCCCCATTGGAAGAGAATCGCGCCTACGCCGACGAAGGCCGCGATCCACCAGACCGCGCGCAGCGGTTTGTAGCCGTAGCCGATAGTCAGGTCGAGGATCCAGCTCCAGAGCCACTCGCCTATCGAGAGTCCGGCGTTGCGCCGGCGATCGTTGTTCTTGGCGATCATGACATCGACGGCGCCGATGTCGGAGCCGCGATCGCGGAGCACGCGGGCAAGCTCGCTGTATGGTTGGGGGCGATAGCCGGGCGCCTGGCGTCCGATCCATCGCAGACGCGCGCCGGCGGTGTCGGGGCCGCCCGCAATATCGCCATAGACGAAGCCGTCGAGGTTGAGATTGCCGGGCGCGGGCCAACTCCTGGCGTCGTCCCACAGGACGCCCGCGTGGGTGCCGTCGAGATCGAGGATGGTCTTCGGCGTCAGCGTGATGTCATCCCAGTAGAGACCGCCGTCGATGCGGGCGCGGCCGGCGTCGAGGCCGTTCTGACTCGATCCGACAAAGCACGCGCCCTTTAGACTGAGCGCACTCCCGATATGAGCAAGGCGAAAATCGAGGACTCCGTCGGTAGTAAAGCCTTCGTGGAAGAGTGCGTCGCCGTGAATGAAGGCCTCGACCGCGGAGAGCGGCATATCGCCGGTTAAGTGCGCCTCGCTGAAATCGAGCGAACCGGTAATCTCGGTGCGAAACAGGCTGACCTCACTGTAATCGCCGCCGATCATCACGACGTCGCCGTTGACGATCGAGCTGTCGCCCACGACCGAGGACACCAGGCTGCGGCGCAGATCGATTCCGGGAAGCTGGGCGTTGGAAAAGTCAACTCCGTCCGCGATCGCGCAGCGCAAAATCGTGAGCGGCGAATGGACGTTCAGATAAGTGAGATCGAGCTCGCCCACGATACGCGCGCCCGCGATTCCGACTCCGCTCGGATGGATGTAGGGGCGGGTCTCGGGCGCCGAGACGAGCCATCGTATTATGCCGGCGCGGATCGAACGCGAATCGGGCCAATGGACGGCATCGGCCGGATTATTCCCGGGGCTGCCGGGATCGGAATTGGGACCGACCCATGCGAGCGCACGGCCGGGGGCGGAGTGCACAAGAATCAACTCGGCGGCGGTCAGATTGCCGAACCGCGCACGCGCCATCGTTTCGAGCGCGGCGGCGCTGGCCGCGACTGAGGAGCTTACCGGTATCGCCTGATCGCCCGCGCATGGCGAGGCTCGAAGGATCGCGACAATCGCGGCGGCCGCGATTAGGCGCGCGAGTATCCCGGTGCGCGCGCGTGCTATCTCAGATGCTCGTTCCAAGGCGAGGCCAAGGTTAGCATTTCGGGACGGCCGTTAAAGAAGGCGCATCAGGTGCGCGCGAGATGCCTTCTGAGCCCGAATGAAACCCGCGGCGCCGACATGGTCGAGCCGCCACGAAGGATCGGCCGCGATCGTTTAATTTCCTCCGCCTCAAGGGACGGCGCGCGATGCGGGTCAAAGGCCAAGCGGGCGGCGGCTGAAGAGGCCCCCCTGCCCCAGGGAAAGGGGGGTCTTCAGGCAAGGCCTTCCGGACGGCCGGCTTACACCGCGGGCGCTGCGGCGGGCGTGTCGAGTAGAGACGACAGACGTTCCAACGCGACACTCCACTCCCGCGTTACGACCCCCCAGAGCTCCTGTTCGAGAGCCCGCCCGGATTGAGCGCTGAACCATTGCCGATTCCATTGCGCAACGCGGTCGCGATAGCCGGGACCCTGACCCCATTCATTTTCACAGTTCTGCCAGAGCGACGGATCGAGTTTCATCGCTTCCTTGAAGGCGGTCTCACCCATGATTTGGGCCTTGCGCAGCAAGTCCTCGAAGGCGGACTCAAGCACGCGGCGGGCTTGCTGGATAAGGTCCTTCGCCTCGTCGTATTCGGAATTCGCTTCCATGAGTTCGGTTGCCTTTTTGAATTCTTCAACGAGATGCTCCAGCGCGATAACGGCAAGCCGCCTCGCTCCGTAGCCCAAGTGGTAACCGTAGCTCAGGTTCCACCATTCTCCCTCGCGTCTCACCGTCGCCCGCACCGTGGATGCATAGGCCTCCTGAATCTGCGACAAGAGGCTTTCCTCCACATGGCCGCTGAGCGCCGGGACGGTGCGGATTTGCTCAATCCATGTCATCATCATGCGGGCGGCCGAGCGTAGGACCTCCTGCACCTGTTCTTTCTCGTGGTTGCGAAGCAAGCTGCGCGAGCTCGTAATCGCCTCCTGGATACGCGTCCGAAAGCTCTCGCGGATTTTCCCGAGGCATTCGAGAATCAGGTCTCGCATCCTACCAGGCTCGTCACCAAAGGCGTTGAAGAAGCCTATTTTGAGGTTCTGCAGTCCCAGAGGTTCCAGAGCCATCGACGCAAATTCGGCCTTGAGGTCGTAACCTTCTTCGATCGTCTCTGCGCGCACGCCTGCCTCGTCTTTCACAGCTAAAGCCTCATTGGCGCGCGGTAGAATGAGCAGGGCGGCCTTCAATTCGAGTTTGCGGATTCCCGCGTCCTTCGCGCGCTTCAGCAGCATCTGCGCTTCAGGCGAGGGCGCGCTGTTGAAGCTGGAGCACAACAGCGCAAGTGTATGCGGCTCGTCCAAGTGTCGTTCCAGATCCGCGCGTGCCGCCATGCGGTCGATGCCCCTCGTGTCGATGAGCCGTACAGATAGGTCGCTCGTGCCCAACAGCGATTGGGGAACGATGATTTCGATCCGGTTGGGGAGCGTAAACTCCGGATGCCGGCCGTTATTGACCTGCTCGAATGTATCCTTCAGCCAGGCCAGCGGAGACTTTCCAACGCTCGGGTCGTACCAGATGTCCCGGCGGTCCCGCCGGTGCAGTTCCATGCGGGCAAGAACGTCAACGACGTATTCTCGGATGGAGATCGCTTTCGTGGCGAGTTCCTTTGCCTCATCGCGGCGAAGAGTCTTACCGTCAGACCCTTTCTCCCGGCGCACCTTCAACCCAGCCAGGTTACGCACCGCGCGCTCCATCTCCTGCGAAATGCCCCGCGCTTCATCGTCGCCGGTCGCGTCTCCATCAGAATCCGCAACGCTTCCCTTCAAGATGTGCTCTGCGAAATCCGTAACATGGGCGCGGATCTCGTCATCGCTGCAGGAATCGATCAGCAGACCATAGCCGAGCCCAGAACGAAGATAGACATCGCAGATCGTGACGCCACCGCCGCCCGCTTCAAGGACAGGCGCCGCCGGACCGCCGTCCGGACTGGGCACTTCCAGCCCGGTTACCTTGCAAATGGCGGTGGACTTGCCGATGCCTTTGCTGCCGATGATCGCAATTTCGTGCTCGCGTTTGAGGAGCAGATTTGCGGTCTGTTTGATATCGTCGATGTATTCGGTCAGACGCCGTTCGAAGGCATGCCGGATTTCCGGATGGTTCCTGAGTTCCGCCAGCTCTTTGCAGATTTGCTCCGCATCCCAGAGCAGGTCTTGGTCCGGATGGTCGAGCGCCGGACGGTGAGTTTCTCGCCAGTCGCGCCTGAGAGCTTTTGAGAGCTGCAGCGCTTCCGGGGTGCCGATAGCTTCCATGACCGTATTAAGCTCATCGGCAGATAATGGCCGTTCACCTGATTCGATACGTGATAAAACCGCCGGACTCCAAGTGATCCTGCGCGCGAGTTCGCCCTGCTTTATGCCCGCCGCCTCCCGGACCTGCGTCAACCGGCGCCCAACTTCCTGCTGACTTACTTCTCCGATTGCGTTCATAAGTCACCCCGTGCCGAAGATTGTGACAACTATTAAACAATCTTGCAACAACGATTCGACAATAATCGCCACACCGTCCCGTCGACGAGCACAGTGCACTCGCGAGCCCCGCGGACTGCCACTCAGACCTTCTCTTTCGGAGGCCGTCGGCGATCTCTGCTCGCCAAGTACAATGTCAGGGACAAAGCGGCACGAAAAAACCGCTTCCGCGCGCACACACCACGGGCACGCGAATGAGGGAGGATCCGAAACGGCTTAGAAGAGCGTCGTTCGGGAACAGTTCGACGACGACCGACGGTGCGGTGGCGGCGCGCGGCGTATCGTCCGACGGCGCAGCGATCGCGATTCCCGAGCGACTGAGCAGCCCGAGTGTCGCGAGGATTCGGTTGCGCCGCGAGTAGCGCGGCGATAATTCGCGCGCCGGGTCCGCCCAGTTCCCGCCTTAAGTATCCGACGCCGTGTTCGCGCCAACCAGGAGTTGCGTCGCGCGGTTTGGAGAAAGACTCTGAATGGCGCTAGTTTTACCTTAGCAAACGGTCCCGCGCGCGACCTCGACGCATCGGGCTGGGCGCGAAGCGGGCGCAAGGAGAAATTCCGTGGAATACAACGTTATCGACGCCGATGGCCATGTCCTCGAACCACCCAATCTGTGGGAAGAGTATATGGACCCGAAGTTCCGCGACGGATGTCCGAAGCTGGTGACATTCGAGGACGGGGCGGAGATTTTTCGAATCGAGTATGACGACGCTGCCGACCTTGGCCGGGGCAAGAAGCGCGTGAGCTTCGGCGCGGTGGGAGCCTATGGCGCTCGCGACGGGAAAGTCTCCGCGAAGATTCCCTATCTGCAAGGCACCAGGGGCGGTTTCGATCCGCACGCGCGGATTCCGGATATGGACGCGGAAGGAGTTGACGCGGCGTTTCTTTATCCGAGCCTCGGGCTTTTTCTCGGCTCGATCAAAGATCCCGAGTTCGCCGCCGCCGCGTGCCGAGCCTACAATCGATGGCTCGCGGACTATTGCAAGCCCTACCCGGAGCGGCTCTTCGGCGCTGCGATGCTGCCGATGCAATCGGTCGCGGACGCAGTCGCGGAGATGCGCTTCGCGGCGAAAGAGCTGGGCTTCCACGCCGGCTTTATCCGGCCGAATCCCTACAATGGCCGCGTGCTGCACGATCCCGAGTATCGGCCGCTCTGGGAAGAGGCGCAGGCGACGGGCTTTTCGATCGGAATTCACGGCGGCTCCGAGAGCGGGCAGGTGACGCTCGCGATGGATCGCTTCACGCGCGGTGGTGCGGTGCGCCATTGCGTGGCGCATACGTTCGAGATGATGGCGGCGGCGACCAGCCTGATCATGTGCGGCGTATGCGACAACTATCCCAACCTCAGGGTCGCGTTCCTGGAATCGGGCGGCGGATGGATGGCGGGATGGCTCGATCGGATGGATCGCCATTTCGACGACAAAGGGATGAATGACACTGGATTGAAGACGCGGCCGAGCGAGATTTTCCGCCGCCAATGCTTCATCTCATTCGAGCCGGTCGAGAAGTCGCTGCCGCTGCTCGCGGACTATATCGGATCGAGCAATATCCTGTGGGCGACTGACTATCCGCATCTGGACGGGTTTCCCGACGCGCCGAAGATGATCCGGGCGATGGGACTTCCGGAAGCGACGCTCGCCAATGTGCTGGCGGGCGGCGCGAAGCGGTATTACGGAATCGCCTGAAGGCCGGGAAGCGAGCCGCATCGCAATATGAGGCCGGGCATGAAGGGCTCCGCCGATTTGCCGGCATCGGCGATTGATACCGGTCATTCGATCCCTTCGAGAAACAATGCGCCATCGATATTGCGCGCACCGTGCAGCACGCGAACGATCTGAACACCGTCGGGGATGATGCGGTAGAGAATGAGGTACGGGGGCTCGACCAGGCCCCCCGCGTCGGGGGCGATGGCGGGCCTGAGCGGACCTGCTTCGGCGAGCCGCTTCAGGATTTCCACGCGCGCTTCGAGGCGGCGGTAAACCTTCTCGGCCGCCGCCGGGTTGGCCGCCGCGAGCTCGAGCCAGACATCCATCAAGTCGCGGCGGGCGCGGACGGTGTGGCGGATTTGCGCCACGTTTAAGCTTTTTTCTTGCGCGCGAGTTCCCGTTTCGCCGTCTCGCGCAGATCGGCGAAATCGAGTTCGCCGGCGTCGCCGCTTTGGATGCCTTCCTTCCAGGCGCGTCGCATCGCCTTGAGACGCTCGGCAGCGCGCCGATCAGACGACTCCAATAGCCGCAGCGCCTCGCGCACGACCTCGCTGGTGCTGGTGTAGCGTCCGGACTCGACCTTGGCCCTGATGAGATCGACCAACTCGGGCGTCAGGGAAACAGAAATGTTCATCGGGAGATTTCCGCCAACATCACAATTCTTAGTACTTTTTCATATCACATCACCGCCGTGGGAGGCCACATTGGCCGGCGCCCGCGGTGAGGTCGCAGATCGCATCGCAAACGGCACGGCGCTGGTCGCGCTATCGCAGCGAGGCGCGATAGACGGTCGTGATCGGAATCGTCAGATTTCCCTTGCCGCCGTAAGTGAAACTCGCCGCGCTGAACGAGGGCGGCGAGAGCGTGGCGGGTGCGTCGTTGGAAAATCCGTAGCCCTTGGTCGGAATGTGGAAAATGTTGAAGTCCATTTTGCCGTCGCGGTTTTCGTCGTGCAGGATTACGGCGCCGTAGACGCCGGCGGGCACGGCGGTGAAATCGCAGACCGCGATGCGATTGTGAATCGGCGCCCACATCCCGCGGAATTCCCTGTCCTTGTGGCGCGGAAATCCGTCGGGGCCTTTGAACAGGCTGCATCCGACGCGTCCGTCGTCATTGCGAAGCCCACTCACGACCACGCGGATTCCGGCCGGGGCCGGCGCGGGACCGGCCGGCGCGGCAGAGGTGCTCGCCATGATGAACGCGATCGCGACGGCTGCCGGAAATGTCAACCATTTTGTGAGTAGTCGGCGAAGTTGCATGCTTTCATCCGGAGCGCGATTCGATTTTTCACCCTATAAATTAGTGCGCCGTTTTCGCGGGCAAGGAGGCCGGGAGCGCCGCGCAGGTGGGACATTCGCCCGCGCCGATCATGTCGCATAGCTTCTTCGCGATCAGAAGGCCCGCCTCGCGATGGCCCTCGGCATTCCAATGGCCGAAGCCCTTGGGGCCGTTGAAGAATCCGTGCAGGTACGCGTGATGCGCTTCGGCGTACTGCTGAAGCGGTTGGGCGAGCGTGAGGACCGCAAAGCCGGCCCGCCCGCCCAGCGCGGCGATTCGCCGATCAGGATAGAAGAGATCGGCAACGCCGAGGCGCCGCTGGAAATTCTCGCGCACGGCCGGATCGGGCCAGACCTGGATTCCGGTGTCGAGCGTGACGGCGAGAAACGCGGCGTGATGGGCCTTCACCTCGGCGGCGGTTTGGACGAGCAGTCCCTCAGTGACCCGCCATGCATCACGCCAGGCCTGATCGGCGGGTGGCTTATAGATGTTGTAATTGATCGCGCGCTCCTCAGGATACTGCGGCGTGGGCTGCTGATTGCGCGACAGAATGATCGCGAACGCATTGCGGCACAGCGAGAGCAGCCCGCCCGATCGGTACTCGAAGCGCGTCATGCACCACAGCCGAAACGACGGCGAATCGGTGAACGGGCCGGCCAGCACGAGCTTATCGTTCTGGTAGACGTAGAAGGGGCGGCACTGATCGCCTTCGAGCTGTACTGAGTTGTTGCGGATATCGTTGCCGAGAAAGATCGCGATCACGACGATATCGGGCGAGTAATCCCAGACCTGACGCTCGAGCGTGAGCATCTCCTGCGCGGTGCCGTAGCCGTCGACGCCGAAGTCCAGCGCCTCGACGCGGCGGCCCTTGACGAGCGGGCAATCGGCGAGCGCGCGGCCAGCGACCGCGGTGAAAGTATCGTCGTACGGCACCTGGATCGCCTGCGTGTAGGAGTCGCCAATCACGGCGATTCGAATCGTGCCCGGGGGCTTAACCTTCGATATTTCAGGACCGCGGAAGCCGCCGGAGTTGATACTGACGAACGAGGCGCCCTCCTGCCGGTAGTAGCCGTAGACGTTGGGGCGCAAGCCCCATCCGCGCACCGGATCGAAGCAGTAGAAATATGGGAAGCGGCGATTAACGATCCGGACGCCGACTTCGGCGATCAGCAGCGCCGCCACGATTCCGAAGAGAACGGAGGCGATGATTCCTAGCCATTTGCGCATGATCGAGGGTCGGGTCGGAGAGCAGAGCCGGATTATCGAGATAGTCTCTTTGACCCGGGCGGGGCTGTCAACCGGCGCTCCGCGCGCGGCCGATGCCTACTTGGATTGTTTGGCCATCACGGGCTGCACGACTTCGCCGTCGCGCGCCGACTGCCCGACGCTGAGCGCGACGAGATCGCCGGCCGCAACGCCGCGGGTCACTTCGACCGCGACGCCGTTGTCATAGCCGAGCGTGACTTCGGCCAGATGGAGCCGGCGGCCGCGGATGACCGGAACGTAGACTTTGCTGTTGTCGAAGATAAGCGCGTCATCGGGAACCAGCGGCGCGCGGGCGGGGATCGGAATCTCGAAGCGGACACGCGCATACATCCCCGGCAGCAGCGCGGAATCACCGTTGGGGAGATCGACCTCGACCAGCATCGTGCGCGTGTCGGAGTTGAGCGCGGTCGAACGGCGGGTGACGGCGGCCTCGAAGACGCGGCCGGGATATTCGGCAACGGTGATGGCCGCGGGCATGCCATCGGCGATGAACGGAGCGACGCTTTGCGGCACGTCGGCGTAGACGCGCAAGGGAGCGAGCGTCGCCATCGCGACCACAGGCGTCGCGGCGGTCGAGGGCGAGATCGCCGCTGGGATCAGCGCGCCGGGATCGACGTAGCGCGCGGTGACGATTCCATCGAAGGGGGCGCGGATAGTCTCGTAGGCCTGGGTGGCGCGCATCTGGGCGAGCGTTGCGCGCGCCTGCAGCATCGCGGCGCGAGTCTCGTCGGCCGCCTGCCGCGAGACTACCTCCTGGCGCAGCAGGCTCTGGGTGCGCCGGTCGGTGATGATCGCCAGCGCGTAGGCCGCGATCGCGTCGTTCACCTGATGGTCGAGTTCGGGCGACACCAGCACGGCGAGCACGTCGCCCTTCATTGCGCGATCGCCCTTGTCGACGCGAATGGTTTTCAAGTAGCCGGGTATTTTCGCGTAGATCGAGGTCTCGTTGAAGCCGTGGATTTCACCGGGAATATCGAGCGAGCGGCTGCCGGGCGACATCGCGACCATCGCGACCAGCACGCGGCGGCCCTGGCTCAACTGCTGATCGAGCTGGCCGCCGGCGCGCGCGAGCCACAAATCGCGCGCCAGCACGAGGCCCGCGGTCGCCAGGAGCACAAGCACCACCGCGATCGCCCAGCCGATGAAAAAGAATCGGCCGGGCTTGCGCGGCTGATAGTTTTGAGATTGTTCCGACTCTTCTTCCATCGCGAACAGCAACGCTCCAACTGTCTATAGCACAATCGGGCGCGCGCCCGGTTGCGAGAAATCGAGCTTCGGACCAATCGGGACGACACGGCTTGGATTCACCGAAGGATGGCTCATGTAATAGTGATGCTTGATGT